>Ga0302271_10001288_pt1 | contig 24356 bp, 11 predicted proteins | sample III_Bog_N1_1_FD_198767 | JGI IMG/M metagenome (GOLD analysis project Ga0302271, IMG submission 198767) | Peat permafrost microbial communities from Stordalen Mire near Abisko, Sweden - III_Bog_N1_1 | ecosystem: Environmental > Terrestrial > Soil > Wetlands > Peat | place: Sweden: Abisko... | reverse complement strand
CAGAGAGATGTTTCAAGTTCTAAAGAGATAGCTAGAAATTATTATCCTTGAAAGAGAGAGAGATAACTTAAATTGATGTTCTTAACCCAAAAAATAACAGCCCCATTAAATAAATGTATTCAGAATATTCTTTATTATTTTTTACTAAATAATTTATTCTTTTTTAATATTTTAGCACATAATAACGTAATTCTCATAAATTGAAGCCCTTTGACTAAATAACCTTCTTCTTAAACTCAACTCAACATAACACATAACTTGGAGAGCCAAAATAATCAAAAAGAAACAGCCAGATTAAAATTAAGAATTCAAAGGTCTATTCGTTTGTTTTTGCAATGGAACATAGTAGATTTGATTGTAGAGTGTTTTAAATAGAAATTCATACACACGCAAGTTGAAAACATCGAATGCACAAGTATAGATTACACAATTGGGTTTTATTAAAATTAATCACCAGTTGGGGTCCTTCTTGTTAACCTTGGCTTTCTTGATTTGAACGGCGTCCATGAAAACGATGGTCTTGCATCTCTTGATAGGAATGACTCTCTTGGTCTTGCAAACGGTGCAATCGAACCTGTTTAAAAAGGATTAATGTTAATATTCAAGCATAAAAATTTGCTAATAGTAGCAGAGGGAATAAATTCTTAATTTTTGTTTAATCATATCCTATTCTTCCAATATCTTCTTTGTCTAAAATAATTCTGTAAAAAGAAGTTTGGATTGAAAGAAAAAATATGCTGCTGCTTCCAAATCTTATCTTAACTTTGCACTATTTCTCTTGGTATGAGTATTTTCCCCTTAAAATGCTTGTTTTTTTTATGATAAGACCTCTCAACATTCCAGAGAAATCTTAAGTCTTTTTCCGCTTTTGAGTTTGAGTTGGAGGATTTGAAAAATATTTATAATTAAGAATGCTTACTTGAGGGCAACCTTCTTGGTGGTCTTAGCTTTCTTTCTGAAAATGGGCTTGGTTTGTCCACCAAAACCTGACTGTTTAGCGTCGTAACGTCTTCTACCTATGATATATTGAGAAAAATGAATTACACATAAGAATATGAGTTAAAATGAGAAAGTGTGATTTTATAAGAAATAAGAGGAATAATTCTGAAATAAACCCATGTCATTGCTGTAGCTCATTTTTGTCCATGATCAACAAGCAAAACACCAATAAAATCAGCCGTTTTAGAAGACACTCTGGATGATTTTTATGATTTATTGCATTACCTTGTGCGTGGGTAGATTCCTTAGACTTCTTGTATTAGGAGACCTTGTGTCCAGTGTGGGAATTGCACTTCTTGCAATAGGTCTTTCTTGTCTTGGGAACTTGCACCTGTACATGATGTCAACAAATTCTCAAGTTAGACACACACAGATCAAAAAAATATGTCATAAATGAAGCTGTCTGTACCATTTATCTATCTAGGCTTTTTTTTCCTTAGTCCTTTTGTTTTTGTTAATTTGATTTTCTTTATTTTATTCCCTCCGTCGCGACACCCTACAAGAATTATCTGCTTCTTTATCCTCTCTAAGAGCATAAGATTTTTATCACCTGGGACCAATTTGCAGGTTTTTAATAGCAAGAAGAATTATTACTTGAAAATATTCATTTTTGCTCCCACTGAATACATATTTTGGGTTGCATTACAATAATACGTAAAATACATTGATATTCGAATTATTATTATTCATTTTGGAGCTGTTTCATAGAATTAAATTTAAAACTAGCAGAAATCATCAAGTCGTTTCATCCATTTAGATTCTGTTTGCTTTGCAGTCGCTTCATTTATCTTCACTCGTATGCGGTGTTATTGAAAAAAATATTTCAATTGAGCTATTAAAAGTATTTTTTAGAATATGGTTGTGAGATTCAAAGAATTATTGTTCTAGTTTAAGGATTTTGCAACTATATTTTTAACTTTTCATCCATTTTACTGACAAAAACTATTGAAGTTAATTTGTATTTCAACCATGACTATCACTTGGTCAAGAAATGGAGACTGTATGATTTTATTTGGAGGGAAAAATTAATGAGGTTTTTGGAAAATGTAGAAGAGCAGAGAGAATTCGAAAGGGGAAAAAGTGAAAAAATCCAGGGATAATCCCAAAAATTGATGAGAGACTTGATAAGGAAAGCCACGAGAAGGAAATCACATATTATTAATATCAAAAATCCTACAATAACTATCACACGGCAACAGAAATAGCTTCAAAACAAATAAGTTTAAGAGGAAAAAGTGATAAATTTAGACATAGACACCAAGGAGTTATTTATCAGTTTGCCTAGGGTGCTCATTGAGAACGTACTAAGAAAGAGACAGGGACATAACGTTCTTTCTTCCTGTGAATTCTTGTCCATCTATCACTTTTTCACATTTTATCCTCCTCACAAATTTCCGCTTCATCAGACAAAAGATCTTTAAATTACTCTTTGACGAAATATGTCTTACAAAACCCTACCAAAACACTTTATTGATGAACCAAAAGAACTCTATTACCCTTACAATTCCAGCCACTAGCCATCTTCCTCAAACTCACAAGTCACTCAAAAATATATTCCATAATAAAAATTTCTTACTTTCAATCTATTCTTCAACAGAGAATCAAACAACTAAAGAATTCCAATGGACTTCTTGGAGGAGGTTAATCAACTAAACCTTCATCTCCTAACCAATCAGAATCAGAAGAACCACAAGTACTGGGATCAGAATTCAAAAAACCTAAAAAATACTCAAGTGACGTGAGTTCAACTGAAGAATTTCATCTAGAGTACTACAATTATCATTTATCCTATTTGATTATTTTCAATTGGTCTTGACTAATACTCTATTAATTTAGCATATTCCAGCTCTTTCGCTGGCTATCTGTCCAAACAGCAATCAGATTTTGACAATGTTTCAAAATATTTTTCTAAAATATTCCCCCTTTTATTAAATTCTTTTCTATTCCCTTCAATATGGGATAATATTTTCAATAAAAGGAATGGCTTATTCTTCTATTGAAGCTGCTAAATATATTCTCTTACAATGGAAATATGTGAAAGAATAAAATGATTTTTTTAATACTTTTTCCTAAAATTCAATGTTCTTGCTTATTCTTATTAAATATTTGGGTTTGTATTCTTCTATGGTAAATATCAGGAGTGTGAAGCCAAAACCGAAGTACTTCTGTTCACCTGAAGAAAAAAAGCGATTTGTTGATGACTACACCAGGAAATTGAAGACAGAAATGTGCAAAAATTGGACGACCACAGGACAATGCAAATTCGGTGATAAAGTAAGCAAACATTTTTAAGAAGAGTGCTTTTTAAAACAACAGGAATCCATTTTAATCTGATTTCGTTTCTTCGTCTAAAAAAGTGCTCATTTGCCCATGGAAGAGAGCAACTCTAAGGAAAGATACATCTGCATCCAAATTATAAGACAAAACCATGCAAGAAGTTCTTCATTAAAGGAGTGTGCAGCTATGGGAATCGATGCTAATACATCCACACTACAACATAACTTCTTGAAAAAGGACAATCTGATTTTCTCAAAGAAATTTATCCTCGAAAAATGTTCTTTGATGTTCCTTCGAGACTCAATTATCTCCAACAGCAGCTCAATATACCTAATAGGTTAGACAGAAATTAGAAAAATGATTAATATCGTTTAGAATTATGGCTTGGATTTATAAATTTATTTTTTATCAGATTGAGTTGTCTTGCTGATTTTTCGAGAAGATTTTATCTTAACCTTCTATCTCAGGATAATCAGAAGTCTCATCTTATTAATCTGAGCTTCTCAATGAAGGAGATAGATCATACCAAGGATATGGATGATGAAAAAGCCATTGAATAAAGTCTACTTTATCTTTCAAATAACTGAACATTGACTGAATATTTATAGATCTCTTTCTCTTTCTTCCTGAAAAGTTGATAGATCCTCAGTCGTTTTTCTCAGAGTTGAATGCTTTAATTTATATAATCAACTACTATCATACTACTACCTGAATTTTATACACCTAATCATTAAAAACAGGAACTATTTTAAATAGTATCTGTTTTGATATTAGAGACCTAAATGAAGCAGCATTTCACAAAAATGTCTTTGAAGAAATCTGTCCTTAAAGTCAAATCAAATATAATTAATAATACTTTCTTAAACACTAATATATGCTTAGAACGTAGGCTCAACGAGATAGCTGTATTTATAACTCTATTTCATCTCTAAAACGAAATTATTTGAGCTTTTTCTCGTCAATTCTACTTATTTAATAATCTATGTAAAAACAATATTTATAAACTGTTATTAATATCAATTCTATATATTTGAGCTTTCTTATCATAATTAATCTATTTGGAAGGGAAAGTATTCATTCATTCAGTAAGAAAGAACTTTCTTTCTTTTTAATAAATCTAATGCAACAATTAAAATGAAAAAGCACTTGTGAATATCATTTCTGAAAGGGGATGAGTTTATTAACCTTGAGTTCTTGTCGGTCATCCTGTTTAATTGAACTATTAGATTATTTAATGCTATTTCACTGAGACTTAAAAAGGAATGGAGTAAATTATTAGGCATGATAAATCATTTTTTTTCCAGAAAACTTCTTTTTATGATATTTGGAAATCTAAGAATGTGAGTCACTGTGTTCAAAAACTAAATCTTTCAAATGTTAATGAGCATAAAAAGAATTATTTTTGTAATAGAGCATCCATTATAACCTCAATCGTAATGCTATTTATCACTACTTATTAGTTTATTCTTATTATTATTATTTTTAACTCTCTTGAATATTTTGATTTCATCTTAGTTTTGCGAATATCCTTGTACCAACTCTTCTTACACTTTTTTTCTATTGCTGTGACTGTTTGAACGAATAGAATTGAGTCTAAAACTATTAGTTTACTTGAACATGATCGAACTCTCTGTATCTACAGATGAATACTCCTTTCGTGAACTAACAAAATAATAAATAAGTTAAACATTATTTTTTCTTGAATAGAATAAAAAGTATTTCTGCTACGTTTGGCTTGATTGTTCAAGTGCTGGAAGGTCTCTATTGTGTTACTTAAATAACGTGTTGAGTTGCAGCGAAGCAATGTCTGGGTATTCATTGAGTTCGGTTTGCTGATTACTATATCTGTCAGAAATAGGTTGATTTTATATGAATAAGTTAGAAGAAAGATTTGTAGCTCCTGATCTAGGTGTCTCCAAGTTATATTAAGTTGATTTTTGAACCTTTGAGTTTTCGGTCGATCGCTTTCTAGCAGTCAACGGTTAGCTTGTATTGCTGCTCGTGCTGCTTATGTTACTAAAAGATTAATTGTGATTATTTTTCTGCCTTTGCTACTATTTTATGCAGTTGTTAATATGAGATTATCTTCCTTACTCTTTTTATTCATTTTTATATTAATATTGAAGTATTTTTTTGGAATCTGTCAAAAGCAAATGTTGTTGCTATTGCTACTGTTACGGTATAAACGTTAATGGATTCTTTTACTCTGTCGCAGCAGATGGCCTTCTTTTGCCTTGCTTATTTGCAGATGTTTTTAATGGTGTTACTCGAGTAGCCGCATTATTAATCAGATTATTGACTTAGATATGATTTTATTGTCGACTGCTGCCTGAGAGGCTCCTATCACTAAAAAATAAATATTATATTCATTCTGCCCATGAACAGGTTATTGTTATTAAAAATTTAACTTTTATCTTTTATGATTCCTTTATTTTGCTATTTCTTTTAGTTTAAATACTTTACTATTGCTGGATAGAAGCTGTGGCAGTTATCTCCGAAGTATTTGATTCTTTCAGCGCAAAATATTCAGCTAGTGGAGTAATACAAACGGAATATTTTGGAGGCTGATATTTATGTTCCTCCATTTCTGATAAAACCATCATAATCCTATTGAATTTGCTTCTAAACGGCTTAAGGAGATTCCAGTATGGATGATAATCATCAAATCTATTACTAGATGAACCATCTGAATTTGAATGTCCTGCTGCAGCTGCTTAAAGGATCTTGAGCAATTAGCTAGACATGATAGCTAGCAGCTATTCTACACATCCATTGTAAATTGTTTCTTACTTTCTCAACGTGAATCCTCCATAAACAGACATATTTGAGTAATGTATTTCCTCAAGAACAAGCTGTAATCTTCTCTCTCTCTCTCTCTTTAATATTTTTGATTATTATTTCTCGCAAACGATTCTTAAATCAGATAACAATCCAGAAATCAGGACTACCAATCAACTAATCCTAAAATTGGATATTAATTACATATTTTTTCCACATTGAGTAATTTCTACCTTGTGGGGAAAGAGAACAAAAGGGCAAGGCATATCTTCGATAATACCCAACAAAACGTGTTCAAACCGGTTTTCACACTCTCCCGAATCACAAAAATATTAACAAAATATTTTAAAGAAATTGTCTGTATCTTATTCGGCAAGATAGATAGAAAAAAAGAAGCACGCACGCAAAGATGGACTCATTCAACTCTCTGAACTCCAGTTCTTTCATTGACTCCATAAGAGACCCCCGCAAATTCAAGCGATTCGTGAAGAATCACTCTGTAACTTTTTTCAAATATCAGTCCATAGTTTATGAATCAAATAGCCATATGCTTTTGTTAAACTAATCCCACAGAAAGATATTATCCAATGGTCAGCATTCTTAGTTGGTGCGATCTTCGTATTTTGGTTCTTCAGCAGTGGCGATTTCTCCTTTATTCTGACGTTGAGTTCATTGGTTCAAACATTCGGATTCATCCTGTTAGCATCATAAGTCGCTAGAGGCAGATCAATCAGCGGATTATCTAGAAACACACTTGTCTGCTACACACTAAGTCTATTCGCTAGACTCTCTTCTATCTTAGTCTACGAAGGCTATCTGCCTTACGATACAACTGGCGATTTCATTTACAGAGTCAGTGAAATAGCTACTTTCGTATGCTGCATAATCCTCTTGTATTGTGGGTTCGTGGCGTACAAGCGTACTTACAACGCAGAATTAGACACATTCAGGTGGTACTTTTTCGCGATCCCTGCGTTAGTATTCGCGATGTTCGTCCATCCATCTTTGAATCTGCATTATTACGCTGATGTGGCATGGACATTTGCGTTATATTTAGAAAGCACTGCTATGTTTCCACAATTGGATGTTTTCCGCAAGAAAGGAGGGGAGATTGAAACTTACACATCCCACTACGTAGCTTCGTAATCTATCTCGAGAATCATGTAGTTTGTGTTCTGGATATTCAGCTTCAGAGAGCTGAACGATATCACGTACTCATCTTCATATCTAGCTGAATATATTGGGTATTTCGTGCTGATCGCTCAGATTATTCAGATTCTACTCACGGGAGACTTCCTCTATTTTTACATCTCCTCAATGAGAAGAGGAATACCATTGACATTGCCATCATACGTTGTTTGAGAGTTCTTAAATATGCCACAAAAGAACAAATAAATCTATCTTGCTATTTTCATAGATTTCTGCTATTTTGTTTGTATTTTGTGTTTGTTCCTCAACAACAAAGTGAAAACTTTTACACAATGATTTATCCCTGATTTTCTCCCTTTCTAAGTTATGTTTGCATAAATACTACACTGGAAAGAACTACATAATTCAGTGAATATGAAACAAGATCTTAGTATTTTTAAAAATGTCATTTAAAGTCAGACACAAATGGAGAAGATTTACAGCTTCCTCCATATAAATTATAAAAATCCGTTGTCCCATTTTCGGAAGCAGCCAATCTAATGAAGCTTCCAACTGCAGGCTTTTTTCTTATTGGCGTTGTTTTGAACTCTGCAGATTTCTACACTGAAAAAGACCCTTTATTGCTCGAGGGACACTCAGGACTATTGAATTAGGTATAAATGAATTACTGCTGTTAATGCTGTTGTTAATTATTGAGAGTTTATTGCATAAGTTTTTATTATTTCTTTAGGCTAATCTAGCAAGAAGAAGGATGCGAGGATTTTATGTAAGAAATATCCTATTCTAAGCTTGGAGAGTTGTTGAAATATGGTTCTAAGCAATCCTATTTTTGAAAAAGATGGTGATGAGAAGTAGTATGTGAGTGATTATCATTCAAATCTTTATTTCTCTGATGATTTTGCTGATATTATTGCTAGATTATGGCATTAAATCGATAGGATTGATATTATGTAGTGGAATTGTCAGTTGATCTTTCATGTGATTCAAGGAGATCTAGCTATTTCTGTAGACGTTCGAGGTAGTCTCTTTTTGAATGATCACTGAAGAATGTTTCCTACGATAAATTTCAATCAATAATTAGTAAGTTATTTCAATATTTTTGTTGTTGTTTTTTACTTAAAGTTGAAGATATGAAGTTTTGATTCTATTCTATGTTTCAAGTAAACTCGTCTCAATATTCTCCAGTGTTGAGTGAATATAACTGAGTAGCTACCTCATAAGTTGAGTATCTTCGAAGAAATGACTCAGGAACAGTTTATATCTACTTAATTTTGAAAAACTGCTCTTGGATATTATTACATCAGCTGGAGAATCAGACAGACTCTCCATGCATTATAAAGAACCTAATTACTAAGGATAATACTGCCATGATTAATTTTAATGCTTATCTACTTAGTTGTTTTGTTTGTGTGGCTATAACCATGTGTTCTCTTTGTTATTTATTTTATCTTCAACTGAACTTTACCAGTGATTGTTTTAGTAATATGATTGTTCATTTGATGGACAAGGCAGCATTCCTTCTCTCAGAAGTCTACGATAACTCTCCAATTACTCGAACTTCTCGTAATTTATGAGACGAGCTAACGAAAATAAAACAAAAAACATCAAATATTTGAAAGAAGATCATCACATCCACATTCGCTAAAGAATAATAGGCTTTTCATATTAATTATAACTTACTAGCTCGATAATCTGATCGAAATCTAAGAAATTCTTAAATAATAGTCTATAAACTAGGTAGGTGATTGATCTAATCTTGTTTTTCACTTGAGAAACCTTCATTTGTCCACAATCTTTCATTTGAATGAAACAGTTTATTTTCAATTTGCTCTTTTTAGCCTGATGAACTAGGAGTTGAGAAGGTCCAAAGTGGATGAAATTGTTTCTTAATAGGCGTTTTAAGTGGATGTGATGTGTTTTCCTTCATTTATTTAGTACTTTCTATCGAATTTTTTCCTTGATCTCTTTCTTAAACTCGTTTTAAATTGTTCATTTATCTAACCTGCTTTGTCTCATTGAAGAGTTATTTCTGCTAGATAAGCGCATTTGTGAGTCTTTGTCTGTACAAAAAGAGAAAGAGTGGGATTGAGGAGAATAATATAATGAGTACTTTACTCCTCGAAGAAAGGTTATTTTGATTTGGATGTCGAAATGATACATATTTGAAATACTGATCACCTACTACTGGCAGCTGATTATTTCTTTTTCGATTTACTCCCTTAGCAATGCATTTGATGCATCATAATTGATTGTATCAGCTGCATTTTCGTTCTCATCATCCATTTTTATTCTTTGTTTTTCTTTAGTTTTCACTAACTTTTGTTCTTATTTTGGCAATTTCTACAGATGTTGACACTCTTTGTTGTGATTACTAAACCTTGTATTGCTTGATCTTCTTCTTCTTCTTCTTTTTTTCTTTTTTTTTTACCTCTTTCCTGATTGGTACAAATTCAAATCTACTTAAAAACTAATAGAGAATGAATCTCTCCCAACTAATTTAGTAAGTCAAATTTCTTGAAAACTACCAAGAGCAAATTGGTAAATGAGACAAGGTATTAATTTGAAATTTTTAGTTATAAAATTCTATGAAAATGGTGGAGAATCTTTGATTGATGATTTCCCTAATTTTCGTATAAAAAACCTAATATTCACTGGTATTTGCTGTATTCTGTTTAAAATTCAATTTCTGAATGCTTTTAAAGCAGTAAGAATTAACTGTTTTTAAAATCACAAACAATAATAAAGATTATTGATATCTTTGAATCTCACCCTGCTGCAGTTTAATATGTTTATTTGAAATTTCTTTTGATTATTAAAGCTGAGAAATCACAAAATTTCAATACATCAAAGTCATAAAATATTTCAAAGTAAAATGGAAAACACCCTTAGGAGAAATAACATTAGATCAACTATTCCTGTGCTTGATGATCGCTACTTGTAGAGCTTGTAAGGAATATCAAATAACTTGATTTTTGTCCTAAATATTATGCATGTCTAAGAATGATGATGATAAAGATTTTTTTATGATTTAAATAAAAAAGAAAGCAAAAAGATGAAGTGATATAAAACCGCATTGAAAAACGGAATCGATAGCAAGAGGAAGTAAGAAAACTTACCATCGAGTAAATTTAGATTTTCTATTTTGCTGTGCTTTTTAGCTTTTTGATCGAACTCTCATTTTTGTATAAACTAATGATACTAAATATCTATTTTTTTGTAAACTTTATTTATTAACAGGAGCGCAACAATTACTCTAGAAACACTGATCAAAAACAAGTAAACAACCAATAATTGATGATTCATAATAATACTACTAGAAGGAAGAATAGAGAAAAATCATAAGAATTGACTCTAGAAGCTTACAAGCACTCGAATCATTCCTTCGACTTACAGTTAAACATCTTTAAAACCCATTTTTAAAACTAGGAAAGAAATTTAGAGGCGTAATGCTGTGCTTCAAAATGAGATGCGCACTTACGTTGAAAAATTCCATCGAGAGTAATTGATAATAAATAATTCATTCTTTAAAATTTTTTGACTGATATCACTGAAAAAATGTCTTTAAAAAAACAGTATTTCTGAAGTTTATCAGGCAGACGAATTCCTACGCAACACCAAAAATGCAACTGCTAGTTATCTGCAAAAGAATGACCCTGAAATGTACGAGCAACTGAAAGGAGCTTTAGATAATCAAACTTACTCTATGGAGGCTAAAATATTCAATGTGAGAAATCATGCTCCAATAATTATTAACAAGAATAATGAGCTCATTCGATTGGAAAACAACAGGAAACAGCTGTAAAGTGAGTTACTCTAGGAATAGAATCTTCAAGATTCAGCTCGAACAAATGAAATTCTATCTGCTTTGTAGAATCCATCTGCACAACTTGCTTAAAAAACGCAGCAACAATAACAAAAATATAACTAAAGTGAGAACATCATTAGTGAAAAGAAATAGGGCAAAGATTTAGCAAGAATTCCAGAAGGAAATGAGTTAGGTATCTTCAAAAATGATTATGATAGTGAATCTTAGCCGATCAAAAGAATGCTAGCTGGAAAAGATCAAGTAAAACCAAGAGAGGAGGAAGCTAACTACGTTGATTTCGATGATGAATGAGATAAATGAAGAAAAAAAACAATGCTTCCATTTATGTTTTTACTTAAGGTTGTATTGAGTGTAAAAATACATTTTTTTCTTTGCATTTAACATAAGATTCCTTGTGTGGGAGAAAAAAAGATTAGAAAAAAACTAATGAAATTTTAGATTTCTGGGCAGCAAAATTTAAAAAGAAAAAAAAGATTGGCAAACAGATAGAGAATACACACCGATTTTCTGTTGAATTAAATAATTAGATTAGTGTGATGTCAATAGGTTTGGAAGACTAGACTCTCAAGAAATTGGAGGAGAATATCCTCAGTATCTAGCAATAAAGGGATGGTTTGCAGAATGAAATACTCATCGAAGAGAGGGATCTCAATGAAATGGAAATGGAGTTGTTGAATATGCAGAAAGAAAGGGATTATCTCACTAAATTAGTCAGTGAAAAACAAGCAGCAGTCAATAAATATGATTAAATGATACTGCACTCAGAAACGGCGTACGACAAGGTAAAAAATATTAATAAATATGGGGATGAAAATTGTCTTGCAATAGATAACCTATTATGCACAGCAGAAATATTAGATTCAATTATTTTTACTATTTAGTTAATGAATTTGCGATTATTTTCATTTTGATTTTGTCCACAGTTAAAATCGAACTCAGAAAAACTGCTTTCCACTCTCAATACGGAATTCAAAAAGTTCCAAGCCAAACCTTGATGAAGTGAGAATGAGTAGATAATAATGGGGAGAGTTCTTCCTTGGCTGACGGTTCTGAGAATAATCGATTACAATAGCTGACAAAATATTGATTAAAGTATTTCCTTAAAGAGAATTTATGAGAAACATCAGTTTCATTTAAAAATGTTAATTTTTTTTGTATTATTTTGTGAGTGATTGTTGTTTGCAGCTTGCAATAGAAATGCAGATAATATGATGATTTTGATCAATAAAATAGCTTCTTTTATTAAATTATGAATAAAAATGTTTGATTCAACTTTAAATAAAACAAGAAAACTCATAAATTTTAAAAGAAAAGAAAAAATACATTTGGGTGTATGTGTTTGTGAAGGGGAGAGTTTTTTATTCAAATCAAATTTTAATACCAACAATCCATAGGGTGGGAAGGATAAATCATAAAGCCAAAAATGAGAATAGTCATCTGGACAGGCAAATCCCCCCAATAAAAAATAATCAAAAATCCTTGGGGAGAACAATTAATTTGATAACAAAAATCAAAAAGGAAAAAATTATTTAATTCACGAAAAAGTTTTAGGTGCTGCGATTTAGTAATTTTTTTAGCCCCTTTAAGGAAATCATACCCAAGTCCTTGTCCATTATCTCTATCTTACTTTCTTCATACTACATGCTGCATAGGATTGATTTCAAGGCTATTGACAATCCGCTGATTGCAGCTTTGAAGAAAGTTGATGGGGATAATGATCAAGACAAAGGTTATTTACCTTACCCTAGCCAACATATGGTTTTTCAATTAAACTAAGCGCTCATCTTCAAGATTTTTCTTTTATCTTTTTTCTCTCAATAATATTTGTTGTATACTATTATTTTGTAGCTTACACATGAGAAACGAGAGACATGATTGTGGCTACGGCGATAAGAGCGGCATTGAATGGAGGATGATGATGTGAGACGAGAGAGCGAGAGAGAGAGAGAGTGAACGACAGAGCGAGAAGCAGCAGCAGAAGAAGAAATAATTATAAAGAGAAGAAAGAAAAATATCTAACTTTTTAAATTTGAAAAATAAAACCAAAATAAAATTAATTAAATTTAAAAAAGAGAGAAAAAAGAATGAAAATGAAATTAATTAAATATTGTAAACTCTAAATTATATCTTTTCGTAAATTTAAATATGAGATTTGAACAAATTTACAATTTTTTTTCATCTTAAACATTCGTCATTCTTATCATTTAATTTAGTAATCAGTTTAATTTTGAGTATGTGCTAACTAAATGATGATGATATAATTTTCTAGTTCAGTTCAGCAATCTGCTGATATCTATTAAAAAGTCAATGCAGCTTGTTAGGAAATAAAGGTTTAGGACATTGATATTAATTGATTTTGGCTTTCTAACCTTAACAATAATTCATCCAGGTGTGAAGTAGTAAAACTATATTTAAATCATAAAAAAACTATTTATCATCTTCAATATATTTCATCCTTTTTTTCTTTTGATATGTCTTCAATTTTCCCCCTTTTTATGGTAGATTTAAAAGTTATTGAATTTTTTTCATGTTAAAAATTAGTTTCTTCTCATAATATTTCATAGAAATGGATTTAGTAGTCTCCTTATTATCTTTAAGAACTCTAAATCTTTTTGATTTAATCTGCCAGGAAGTTATTTATTTTTTAGTTGGATATAATTCAAGAAGAAAATCAGCTTGATTTGACAGTTTAATTGTTTTAATAAATTAAAAATATCACAAAAATCATGAGATTATGAGAAAACAGTTATTTAATTCAAAAATAGGATTCGGATTAAAAATTGCATCTAAAAATGTTCTACTTCCTTTAATTAACATTATCTTCAATTTTCTTCCCCTTTAAAAGCTTAAAGTTTCTTATTATTTTTTCAAATAAAATTTTTCTTCTTTTCTCCTCCTTTCTATCAGCATAAATTCCCAATTCATAAAATTCAGTTAGTAATAATAACTAATTGGGAGGTGTTGCTTGCGCACTTTTTGAAATGAAAATTTATTTGTAAAAAGTAATAAATACTCTATGAATCAAAATAATATAGCGACAATAAATATAAGATGTATTTGGGTACAGGGTATCAATGAAATAAAGAACTTTTGTCCTTTTCGTTGATTTTGTTTGTTATTTGTGATGAAAGTAAAATAATATAAAGCGGAAATCAGAATAGGCCGATTTTAGGTGCATAGTCTGGGCTCACTAGTTCTTTGTAATCTAAAGTCTTCAGGATAGCATAGTTTCCTTTCATTGCTATATTATAATAAATTGGGTATATGAGGTTTTTGTACATGGCTTCGAATTCCTCGTCAAAGGGAATCTAAGCAAGTTTCTGCAATTCCTGAGTATATTTGAATGAATTGAATTTGTCTTCGCTCAGGGTGACTTTTAAGTAATATCTTCCATCTGGGTGGATTTTCAGGGCATCTTCGAAATCCTCTTTAAACGACGCCAACATCTCTTATTGACTTGGAAGAGTGATGATTCCATCGATGATTCTCTATGTTATGATTGCTTGTCGTTCTAAGCAACTTTGTAATTAAAAGGCTGTGTGGACAGTTCCCAAGAAGAATAAGTGAGGTTCATTTACGGAAATCATTCTTTTGTAGAGTGGGCCGAATGAATTGCGTCTATCGTTGTAGAACTCAATAATATTGTCAATAGCGGAGTTTTTCTCCAAGAAGGGATAGGAGCTTTGATATCCAGTTGCGTATAGAACGTTATCAACATCAGTGAGGATTTCACCACTCTCAAGCTTGATGGAATTGCCTGAAAGATATTCTTTGACGGAGTCAGCTTTGAAGACAAGCTAGCCACTTGCGATTTCTTTGACATAAGACTCAGCTTGGACTTGAGCTTCGATGAGATTTTTATGGCCAAGAACAGTGATTTTGGATGGCTTCAACTCACCTGATTTCTTCAACAAGATAAAGCAGACATCTTGAGCTGATAAGCCAGCCCCCACGATGACTAAGTGCTTATTAGCGTATTTCTAGACTTTAGATTTACGGTAATAGTGCATGTGGGAAACATCGCCTGTGAACAATTCACTAGAAGCAACTTTTGGGTAATTTGGGACGGAATAATGACCTGTAGCGACGACAACGTAATCAGCTTGGATGTATCTGATTTGGGAAGGATATTAATTTGACGAGACTAGCTCAATTAGGAATCTCTTTGTGAGCTCAAAAGGAAGATCGTCTCTTTCAACATCGGTAAGGTTTTTAGCCAATCTGAGAGAGGAAACGAAGGTATTGAAAGCGACATTTTTACGAATGTTGTGGAGATTGGCGTAATCTTAGAGATATTCTTAGAATTAAGAGCTTTTCATGTACTCATCGTATTCTCTCTTGGGAGGGGTTCCTTTGAAAGCCATCATGCACTTGTTTCCATTGCAGATGAGATTCTCATAGAGAGAACTTTGAAGAACTCCGTATTCTCTGTAGTAAGCATCGGTATTCAACGAAGGATGGTTTTCTTCAGTGTACTCGTCTGAGTGCCAGAGACCACCTAAGTCACTCTTACCTTCCACACACAGCACATTGCTGTTTTGAGAAATGTACCGAGTACTGAGGATTCCACAAGGACCACCGCCAATGATGACAACACTCTGTTTGCCTTCATTCTTGCAGTTCTAGATGTAGTTCATTTCAGCATCGAAGCCGAAGGTTCCTTCAGCCATAGGGGAGAGATCATCTGAGTTCTTACTGGAGTCACTGATATCCATGTTGATTGTGTGTGTGAGTTATGTTAGTTGTTTGTTTTGCTTATATTTGTGTGTTTATTTTATGTTATGATTTTGAAAAGATTACAATTGACGAGAACTTACCCTCGGTATATAAAGTTCGGAATAATCATTCTATTGCTTGTGTTTAATTTTAGCTTTCTAGCTGTCTAAAGATGTGATAAATAGGAAGGTAGATTAATGAATCTACAGACTTGCAGCTAGCAGCAGTAAGCTGTCTGAAGGATAAAATCGAGATGTAATTGATTATTTAAAAGATACAGTATCAACAGATTAATAATGCTTAAAACTTTGTACTCCGGGGGGAGGGGATCAGAGTATATTTCCCCTTACCCCTTAATCTCGCTTAAAATCATAAGAATCAACAGTCTATCTGGAAGGAAACAAATCAACCGATAAAGCGAATGGCTCCCCTTCAATTTTTTCTAAAATTCGAAAATCTTTCTCAACAGTCCTGAAATATTGCTGATTTAAAATATCATAGAATTGGTTAACTGTCTTTTCTTACTATGTTTTACAATAATCCTAAATATTACTGAAAGCAAACGAATTTTAGAAGAGAAAATTGCAAGTTACTTCATGGAATACTTGAAATTTCATGTAAACTCTTAGCGGAAAGGTTATCTAGACTTTCACTTTGTATTTATTATTTTCTAAGAAAAAATCTGCTTTGATTTTTTGCATGATTCAATCTATGAAAATTTCGAAAATCGAATAGTAAAACCTAAAAAGTTATGTCTATTCCGTTGAATTACACATTAGTACCAACAATAACTTCAATAATAGACATAATCTCATCGAAAAATATGATAGAATGAGCGTTTCCTGCTGTACATTTAAGAATTTTTTGCACAAGGGCAAGAATCTCCTTGTTCATTTTTTTTGTTATTATTAATACTTAGTAATTTTAATTGGGTGAGTCCGAATCCCTTTGTTTGTTTTGATTTCTTTCTACTGCTTCTATTTTCTTCTACTTACATTAGGTGCAATTCGAACCCCCTTCTAATATCTTTCTCATCCAAATACCACAGATTGCAAATCAATTACGAATAGTATCTGTATTGTCTGCTATCGAATTAACATCCATTATCAACACATAAAGTAATCATAAAAAACAACATTCCTCTGAATGATTATAACCAACATTTCTACCCTGAAATATTATCTATCAATTAATAGTTATTCTCAAGCAAAAGTTAACTGTCTTGATGATTTATTTGGCTTAGCCAATTTAGTTTTATTCCAACAACAAGCATCATATAGAAAGAGAAAACTGAATAAGTTAGCATTTCAGGGAACATAAATCAATTCACAAAAGAAAATAAGTAATTTTTACTTGCCATTCCAGTGAAACAGACTAAAAAATCCAACCTTTGTTGAGATGCTGTTTTTAAATCCATTTCTCAGTTTAGCACCATCCCTTTTTTGTTCTCGGCAAATCAAGTAATACGTTCTTGCTGTTATTTGTCAGAAAGAATGTGTCGTACTTGACTAAATGCCACATCCCACCAAAGTTCCTAGAAGATTAAAGAGGCTAATTCGCTATTAAAAATACTTTGTCTAAGGCTGCCCATCAGTAGCTGGAATTCCATCAGTATATATTCATAAGAAAGGGGTGGGGAAGGACACTTCTAATTAGTTTACTTATTTTTAATGATTTAAATAATAGCAAATATAACACCTTACTAATTAAAGTAATTGTGTTGATAAGAATTGGGCGATTTTCTCAAGTGGAGGAGGAGGGGGGAGGGGGGGGAGGGGGAGAAAGAGAGCAAGGAGTTAGATTACATAAGGTCTTTTTGATTTAAAAAGAAGAAAAGAATAGTTTCTTTTCAATCTAATTATCCCCCCTCCTCATCAATTCTGTTTGATTTTCGCGATACTGACATCAATTGTTAGCATATTCTTATCTCAAATTAGTGGTTTCACCATTCAGTTAAGGCATAAATTGAACTAAACCTGTTGAAATCAAAGAAAGACACATCGAAAAGCATACGTATGCCATCTTACTCTCTGAAACTCAAAGCATTTCACAAATATTTAACAATATTTCTTGTAGAATAATGTATTTTCATGTGTATAACTAAGTTATTAGACAAATAGGAGTAACTTACAGTAAACAGATGCTGAGTTATTAATATTTTTTGTCTTCTAATTACTATCTCAATAGATTATTCAAGATACAGCCCTAGAGTATAATTCGTTACATCGGATGTGATTACCTAGAACCGAATACTTTCTTTTTTGTATCTTATAGAAGATTATTGTTAGCAGAATGGCTGTGTGTGATAGTCATAGACAAAATACTTGATTCGTCCTATCTGCATTGATGCTTGTCGTGATGACTCGATATTACTTCTTAGCAAAGGTGCTTCTAAATTATATAAGGAACAAGAAGAAAATCATTCAACAACTTAATAGAAAAATCAGCCAATCTAGGATAATTATACATAAAATCTCTTTCTTTTCAGCAATCACCTATTGAACTTATCGTTCTTCGCCATTTATTCAATATTATTTGACAAATATTTACCAAAAATTTCTTGCTCATTTTTGTATCTTTCAATATGAAGGAAGAGTGATCTTAAATGAATTCAAATATATTTTTGTCAACAGATGGCTAATGACAATAAAAAGAGTCATACTATGAAAGCTCCAATTTCTAGTCATTCATTCTTACTATGCAGCTTCTAGTTGACAATTACTATGAATCCCATTAATATATTACGTCAATGTCTGTCGTTGTAAATCCATATTCCACCTCATTATCCATATATATGATCACACAAAAAATACATGAAATGAACATTAAGACAACTAAAATAGTGTCATTATTATCATGAATTATCAAGTTTTGCCATGTTCAACGAAGCTCAAGAATAGAAACCTTGACTTTTAGTTTTAAGAAGGAACAAGGAAGAAAATCAGCTGGACGTCAGTAAGTAGAAAAATCTTTCCCCTGCAGTCTTCTAGAGAAAGAATAAAAGATATTTGGGTCTAAGCTAAAAAGGCCAGTAAGGGAGAATAAGGGGGCAAAATTAATGGGGATATGAGAAAAATTATGCAACAGTAGAAGCTGATTCTACACAGACAAATGTAATTTTTAATCCTTCACCCATAAGTCTGTATCTTATCTTTTTTAAAAATGATTCATTAAGAAATCGAGATGGAAAAAGTATTTTCGGTATCAAAATTAAGTGGGAGATCTGTCAATCATCCCTCAAAGATAATTCCAAGTGATTTCGAAGAGAAAGAGAGATACTTTTGTCTCATGGAACTTAATTGTATCTTCATTTAAATATTGCTTTTTCTTCTCATGTGTGAAGCACTCAAAGATAAAGGAGATACAAGATTTTAGTCATTGCCATGTAAAAATAAAATGTGAAAGTAGATAAATCTAATTGAAATAATTTAAATTTTCATCGGGATTAGACTATTTTATTGAGGGAAATACCATTTTCAAAGGGTTCCTATTTGTTATTTTAGGTTTTTTAATGGCATAAACATCAAAAAACATTTAGGATTATTGAAAATGAGAAGTCATCTGTTTAGTAGGTTATATGAGATAAATTAAGCAATGATTGGGACGGAAATCACAAGTCTCAAACAATGAGAACTAAAATAACAAAATAGCTTTTAAAAGGGAAAAAAGTTGAGAAAAAAAGGACCAAGTGAATCATTCAAAATTATCAATTTTATAGTTTATCTCATTTTAAAATGAGACAACAAAAGAGAAAAGTGAAAGAGGGAGGGGGGTATCTTTATTATTTTGGATGAAAAGATTATGTATTTTAATTTAGAAATATGCAAAATTTTAGTTGATATGCTGTTTCTAAGATTAATTTGAAAATTGAGAGTTAATAGAACAGTTTTTTGTAAAATTTCTGTGTGAATTAAGGAATACAAAGGAATCAAAAGGTTAAGAAATTTAGTTATTATCCAAATCGTAAAATCGTAAGGAATGTCGACTCCACAGTTGAACTTAGTAGGAAAACTGATCGGTGCAAAGAACTTCGAGTACTCTACAATTTATGTGAAGTTTAACTTTGTGGCAGGTGAAAGTTGGAAGCTAATCGGAGGGGTTGATCAAGGAGATAGCTTTTAGTCTTCTGGACCAGTTGAATCAACCATCCCTCTTGAGCATCCATTCGATCTTAACTATGCAGCAAGCACTCTACGTGGTTGGCCAAAGCTGATGGTTGAAGTTTGGGGAGTAGACAGTGATGGTAGAAATAGCATAGCTGGATATGGAATTTAAGGCATTCCTATGCAAGCAGGGGATTATTAATTGAGTCTTGGATGCTGGCGTCCTCGTGCAACATTCTCAGATCGTATGATAGGTTCGTATCCAGAGTTAGTTTATAAAGATATATTAGTGTCCAGTGATAGTAGATTTGCATTTAAAGGGGAGTCTACTGGATAAATACTAATAGAGTTATCAGTAATAACAAAAGATTTCAATATTCATGGAGTTCAGCTCGCAGAGAGTGAAAAAAAAATTGAATAATGAAACAAAAAATATATTAAAAAGGTTCAAAAAAGATCAATCGCAAAAAAGTTTTGCTAAGAGGATAATGTTGGAGAATGTCTTGAAAACAAAGGAATCTATAATTCAAAGAACTCTTTAGCTATGAAATAAATGCTTCGAATGATGCAAACCTTTCCATCAGAGATATAATCTCATTATGTTTTCCAAAAAAGGATCTATGCCTGCAACAGTTATTTTTTATTTTTTAGTTTGTGTGCACATTAGGGTCCTCATAAAAACATCTCCAGAAAATAAGAATTAATATCAGAATCTTCGAAGTGAAATTCAGTGATTGCAAGAGAGAAAAACCCAATGAATATTGCTTGTATGCATGTTCATTATTATTGATTGATGGCTCAGGCTTTTCCATATTTTAGTAAAAGTAAAGGGTAAGAATACTTGAATGATTTCTAAAAGGGAAGTTAATAAAAAATGATCATTTTTTTTCCCTCTTTAAACATGGCAAAATGTATAAAAGTGCATAAATAAAGTCTTTTCTGCTTTTAAATGCTGATTTCATACATTAAGAAGTGATTTCACTTTGGGAGGTTTTGCCTGTTGAGATATCTTCATTAAGTTAATAATAATAATATCTGTCTCACACACTTTGAAATGAATAAGACTTTCAAATATTACTATTAAATCTTTCAAAGAATAAAATGGTTCGCCAAAAATAGTATTTTACCAATACTATTGAGGTCTTACTCTCAACAAACATGTTTTTTCTTGAGAAATTTTAGTCTGTTATTTTTATTTTTGACCATAAAACATCAGAAAAAATAGAGTCTATCTAGTTCAAATGACCATCCAAAGAGATTATCCAATCAGTTGTAATATATTTAAGATACGGATCGCTGAAAGACTTAGAAAGATTACGTGATGTCTCTTCAATTCAAATATATAAATCAATAACTCAATACAAACAAACAAATAAACTACATACTATTAAATGGCTCCCCCTAAGAAAACTCCCGCTGTTGTCGAAAAGAAGGTCAAGGCTGCTGCCTCAGCAACCGGTGTCCGTAAAAACAAGAAGAAAAGATCAGAGACCTTCGCTATCTACATCTTCAAGGTGCTCAAGCAAGTCCACCCCGACGTTGGTATCTCCAAGAAGGCCATGAACATCATGAACTCCTTCATTAACGATTCCTTCGAGAGAATCGCCCTCGAATCTTCCAAGCTCGTTAGATTCAACAAGAGAAGAACTCTCAGCTCCCGAGAAGTTCAGACCGCCGTTAAGCTCCTTCTTCCTGGTGAACTCGCCAGACATGCCATCTCTGAAGGTACCAAGGCCGTCACCAAGTTCTCCTCAGCTGCCAACTGATCTAACTACACACATTTAACTTATTCTCAATTATTGTTCCATTGTATTTACATATTTTACATCGTTCAAAATAGTTTTAATGTCTTCTCGAGTTGTCTAAAAAAAATCTAATCATTTGCATTTTGTTGTTTGGTCTGCTGAATGAGATAATCATTGAGATAACACTCTAGGAAAGTCAATGGAACATTAAAATTTGCCTGATAATTTTGTTTTTTCAATGTGTCTTGATCTATCTTAGTGTTGGTGAAATTTAGATAATCTGCAAGAAGTTTGCATTTTGGTTTCAACTGTATTCTTTCATTTTTTACTCTTATTTTGTGAGTTGAAATGTAATATGTTCTTGTTTTTTTTCAGCTTTTCACTGAATTTGGATGCGATTTACACTGTTTTTAAAAAACTTGCACAAAAGCTGAAACAATACTGTTTTGATTTCTAAATAACTTAATGATATTAAATAGTTTTTTTGCTTTGATATTTATTATTTTCAAAAAAATCACTCTAAAATTGAACGTTGATATCAATAAGAATAATTTCTTACCAATCCAGTTGTCTTTATTATTGTTGTTTATTGTATTTAATAAATTATTTGCCAGAGCTTCTGTGTAATTGAAGAAAGTGTTTAATTAAAGAAACTGCAGAAAATATAAAGATAACGTAGAAAACTGATTCTGTGTTAAAATTATTGAAATGGCAGACACTTTTTCAAATAATTAATCATCTCTAGGATTAAGCAAGAAGTTTGGCACCACTACAAACTATAATTAGCTGTCAAATATTCCAAGAGCAGTCATTCTTTAGATTAAAAACGACGGCTCGTTGTTTAAGTAAAGAGCAGTAAGATTCAGCGAGGAGTTATGGAAAACGATGAGAAAAAGTGATTTTACATCAAATCGTTAGCTCAGTGCTAAATTGGTCGAGTAGATATTCGAAAAACACAAAGAAGACATCATTGAACAATTTTAGATAAATTCCCCTAGCGAGTTTCTCACAGTATTTGACGCAGATAACGATGGATTCTTGAATGAAGATGAATAGATTCTTGTGTTCTCTACTCTTAAAGAAAAGATGCAACATACAGCAAATAGTCTTCTCAAAATCTAAGAATATTCTGAATTCAAGTTGCTCATGAAGGAGCTGCGAGAAGTTGAAGGGCTCATAGCTGGTTACTAAGATACTCTTCGTTCTTAAATCTACAGTGGAGAAATCAAGTAAATTAAGAAACTATTTTATGAAAAAAAAGCATATTTTATAAAAACAATTTATTTTTTGAAGAGGATTAAAAGATAAAGCATAGTTATTCCTCTCATTTTTATGTTCTAAACTTATTATTGAGGTTTTAAGGATATTCAAAACTTACAAATTGCTATTAGCATACACAAAAATATGAAAATAAAAAAATAACTGCTAAATTTTTTAAGGTTTTGATATTACCTTTATTGCAAAAAATGAAAACTCTTTTGATTTTTCCTTGAAGTATGTATCATCAAATTGGTGAAGAGAGATTGGATGATTTCTATGACTTCTATTACGAGGAATTCCGGAAACTGGATGACTACAAGAATCAACGCAGAGCTGAAACTCAATTCAAATAAGTTGAAGAGAGGAATATGCTAGAAGATAAACTAGGCAAGGCAGTGGAACTTGTCAAAATAAAACCAAAAAAGAAACTAAAAGAGTATCAAATCCAAGAGAAGCTTGTTTCCCTTGATGAACGTGTTGAAGAAGCACTCGATTTCAGAAAAGAACTAAAAGACTTGGAATCTAAAGAATAAGAACGTGTGGAAAAACTACAATTTGAGAGAGCTGAAAAGCAACGATCTAATTTGCAAGACAAACATAAGAAAGAGCGAGAGTAGCTTGAAGGCAAATTACAAGAGGCGTAGTTTAAACTCATTATTAAAATGAAAAAGGATTTTAACACATTGTTGAAGAAGAATCACTTGCACGAGCACGAAATTAAGAGGATTTAGGTAAAAAATAGATAAATATCTTTTACAATATTTACAAAGATTTTTCTACAAAAAAATCAGAACAAAGTTATGTTTTTACCCTGATTTTTCTCGAATAACAGGGGCTAGCTTCTAAAGCAGCAATGAAAGACGGACTAAACGAAGGAGAATTAATGCGGACAAAGAATAAATCTAGATAATAAAATAACATCATCATTGAGAGCAAGAAAATATCCTCTAACTTCAGCATCGTCCCTGAGGAAAATGGGAATGGGCTATCCAAAACTGCAAAGGGAAGATTCTCCGGATCAGAAGGAGGTCCTCAGCCATTTGGAATCCCAGGTGGCTCTGCTTCTTAAAGCTTGAATTAAAATAGTTTTCACAGTAATATCGGTGCAGGCTCAGCGAACTCTAATCCACAAATGAGTGGATAAAATGCTGTTTCAACAAAATATTAATTTGGAACAAATTAATAGTACTTGAAACACATAATTAAGCATGGTGATATTGTAAATTTTTATATCAAGAAGAAATGGGGCGCTGATCTCCCAATTAACCATAAAGATCAGCCACACTAAAACTAAAAGGCTATCCCAAACCATGAAAAGATTGAGAGAATTCTTATGGCTAAGAAAAAAAGTAAGTTAGATATTCTCCCATCTCTCACAGATCTCTATGATAATGATTTGAAGCTTCGTGCGTTCAATGAGACTAATCGCTCTGAAGAAGAAATCAAGAAAGAAAAGAATAAAAAACGGGCATATATTGATGAGATGCTTTCTCTCTGAAACCT
>Ga0302271_10001284_pt1 | contig 24433 bp, 19 predicted proteins | sample III_Bog_N1_1_FD_198767 | JGI IMG/M metagenome (GOLD analysis project Ga0302271, IMG submission 198767) | Peat permafrost microbial communities from Stordalen Mire near Abisko, Sweden - III_Bog_N1_1 | ecosystem: Environmental > Terrestrial > Soil > Wetlands > Peat | place: Sweden: Abisko... | reverse complement strand
AGAGATTTTGAAGCTAATGATTGTCTGATTTAGATTTGAAATTATGGGAAGGATGTGAACTTGAATTGCATAAAAATAAACCAAGTGGAATTATTCCTCAAAATAGAAATAACCCCCTTTCTAATAGTTAAGTTCCTGATGTTTTACTGCTCCTTGAATCTAGAGAAAGGCATGATATTATTTTATTTAATTCGGTTCGTAAGTGATCTTATCTTGTTAAAGGTTTAAAATGTTCATTATTAATCCTTCCAAAACCGCTGCAACATCAAATGAAATCTACTAGAAATACGAATACCTACTTTTCAATTCACAACCTTTCTAAAGTTCTCTCTCTCTGGGGAGAAAACAGCTCAGGCTAATCAGTTTAGTGATTCTTAAGGATCGATACTACGAGAAGAGTGTCACAGGAAAGTTGAATATTTCAAATCAATTTACGTCTTATTTCCTATCCAATACGTCATTCGGATTAAGAATATTTCCCTGCTTTCAGTCAATCTCAACTTGATATCCGTATCCCTCCCCTCCTTGGTTTTTCTCAAATCCCAATTTACAAAAAATAATAATTATTTATTAAACAAAAACAAACCAACAAACACTTAAAATCTTTTATTCCTTCTGTTGATAAATGATTGGCGTTGTCCCTATTCTTTAAAAAAAGGTATTGAGCTGGGGTATATGGTCTGCAGGTGCCAAGAAGTTTCTTGAACATCCAGCAGGTCCTTTCACAATTTTCTTCTGGTGCCCACTGATCAAATGGGGCATCACATTTGCAAATATCAAGGATCTTGAAGCACCTATCAAGCAAATCAATTCATATCAGCAAACTGCCATCTGCGTCACTGGACTCATCTGGACAAGGTTAAAGCAACTTTGAATTGATTTATTCAGATGTAAAAAAATGTATTCTCAAACTGAATTTTTGCGTAGATATTGTTTCGTGATTATCCCCGTGAACTATTCCTTGGCAGCTGTCAACTTCTGCATGGGCCTCACAGGGACATACTAGCTGTACCGCAAATGGTAAGATAAATTATAATTTCAAGATGAATACAAAGCAAAGAACTATTTCTTAGAACATCATGTTATAACGTATGGTTGTTTTTGGTATTTTTAGGAAAGCTGGTTAACTTTACAAGGACTGAGGAAGAAAGTCACAAAGGCGCATTTTAAAAAAAAGTCATTTTCTCTAACTTTTGGCATTATGCTTAAAAAATATCGAATGTGCGTGTCTGTCCATTTGTCTGCTTGTTTCTCTCATATGTATCAGCTTTTTTTTTATTTTTCATCAAGCTTTTTCTTGTGGTGTATGGAGTTTTGTGGGTGTTCTTAACATTTTTACTTTTAAAGATGGAGAAAAAATATTTCTTTTTTATGTGTATCTTATCTCTTGAGTGTGTGTGTGTGTATGTCATCGACGACTTGCCAAAAACTGATTATTCTATGTGACTATCGCATCGTATTGAATTCGATTAGGTAGATTTACGTCAATCCCGAATCTTTAATTAACAAAACCGACAAAAAAGCTACCCAGAGAGAGAGATACTCATACAAAGTGATAAAGGAGATCTTTGCTTTTTTTAGATTTATGTGGGTAAGGAACATGGCTATTGTTAAAAATATTTTTTTAAAAAATCTTAACCAAAAAAGTATTATTGTTGTATTTTTAGTTGATTTTTTGATAATAACTTTGTGAATCTTAATAATAAAATAAATTTGAAGACTTTGAAAATTCCTATTGATTTTGATTTAGATTTAACGTGGATATCTTTCATGGATTATGGATTCTAAACACCCAACTTCAAATTAATAATATTTCAGCGAAAAAATTAATTAATAATTAATATTAAGAAATCCTTCAACGGTCTAGGAGGGGAAGAGGAATAATTACCTTTCCGCCAACGGAATTAATATTATTGGGGCTATTAACAATTTTTTTTTCTTGTTTAATATGGAAGTCACCTTAAGGGCGCTGATGAATTTAAAGAGAAAGACATCTTGTTTTATGGATTGTCTTTTTCACTAAGATATAAATACTCTCTCTCTTTTTTCTTTTTTTAACGATTGCCTATTTGAATTTATGTTTAGATGGCATCGTTGAAACATACCCTCTTATTGAGGTAGTTCAATATGGAGATAGAGATAAATAGAGAGAATAAATATGATCACAAAAAGAGAGAAAGAAAAAAGATAAAACAAGATCTAGCATTGTATCTCTTTTCAGCTAGAGGTTTTTCGTCGCGAGAGCTCTTAGTGGATCTTATATGAATCTTTCATGTATGCTAGCCAAAAGCAGCCCTGAAGCAAGTAGAATTCTCTCAACCCATCAGGGGAAATAATAATAGCTTCTTCAGGATAAAAAGTAGTGTCTACTACTTTGGGCAATGGATTCTGATCTGCTATAGCCATGACGTATTTAATCGCTCGCTCGAAGAAGTGACATCCAGCTGAGGGTCATTATCTTAGAAGGGGGGAGGATATCAGATGAGATAATTTATTTCAGCTGGATTAATTGTTACATTATGTCACTTCCCAAGTTGCCTGGCAGCTGGAGTAGTCTCGTAGATATCTTGCCATGTTGAGTATTTACCACGAGTCTTGCTGGCTTTGGAATGGATCTGGAAGCATGATCCTCAGCAGACTTGTGGATGTTCTCGACAAATTATCTAATTGGGGGTTATTTTCTTAAAAACTTAAAGACAAACTCCACAGTTAATATAAACTAGTTTCAATGCGATGTATTGCGCTGGAATACATGAATGACATCCAGGATACTGCATTGAAATGCAAGCGAAGTAATGATCCATCGCAGTCGAGGTGGTAGGAGGGACATAGATTCATTTTAGATGTATGAGCAGCTCGTAACAATATTATTTTTTGTTTGCTTTTGTTAATCTTTGATTTTGTTTGTTTTGGGGAGAGTTAGGAAGTAGGTAGTTAATTAAAAAAGAGAGGATATGGGGGGATTATTTGTGTTTTCATAGGAAATTGATTATTAACGGTAAGATTTTGTATAGACAGATTGGTCAAAGGAAAGGAATGATAAATTTAGAGTTTCCCCCCAGTATTTTTTATTTAATTGACAATAAGCATATAAAATCTGAGGGAAAGATATTCACTTTAGATCAAAAAAATACATTTGATTTGGTGATGCCAATTCTCCCTCCTTTTATTAAATCTCTTAGTTAATTTAATAGATTCCATTTATACTTTTTGTTTATATCCACACCCATTAGAGTCATCCATTTATATTTTTGGAAAAATAAGCCTCTTTCAAATAATCTTCTTATTTTTACATGAATTCAATGATATTTGATACTCTTTGCTGTCTATTTGGATTAATTGTTGAATTTCATAGAACTAACCTAACTGGGTTGAAATCAAAAGCATTTTACTGGGTTTTTTAATGTATGAAAAATTATCGGGAGTAATTGTTATTCCTTATTATATGAGAGGTTACTTCTTGGGGAGAAAAGGAAAAAGAAAAAGAAAGTCGAAGGCAAGAACAAAAAGGGAATATTTCAGAGTAAAGAAAGAGAGAGAGAGAGAGACTTCAACTCAAATCGATTTGAGTCTAGTGTGATGAAGCTAGATAAACCGCAGGTACAGACCAAAATTGAAAATGTGTGCTACAAAACACAAATCGGGTATTAGGGGGAAGGGGGAAGGGAAAGAAATCTTGAGGTTATTTGTGATATCGTTTGCGGGAAAAGACCAGAGACAGAAAAAAGAAACACAGAAAGAGAGAAAAAGGATTAATCCGATCAATATATTTATTCCAAGAAGCAAGGATTAGAAGCAATAATAAAGGAATTACAAGAAAGGTACATTTTCACACAGAAGACAGACATACATAGAAAAACTTTAAAACCTTTCATCCATTCCCCTTTTTTTCTACTCACATATCAAATGGACGAGCGTATTAACCAGTTGATGAATTTCATTCTCAATGACTAAAAACACTTGAAGCGGTACTTGGAGTAGCCCTCTGTGTTTAAGTCTCAGAAGAAATCCTAACTCAAGCAGGAGATTACTGCTAACACAAAGCCCATACTTAAAGGGCAGTTTTTCTCATACAGCAAGCTTCTTAAACAATTCAAGCTATTTTACTTTGAGCTTTACGCGAATATTCTTGTGAAATATCAAGATAAAACCAAAGCACCCCCTGTGGAACATGTATATCTGCAGTATTGCTAGATCGGAGAGGAGAATGAAGTTATCGGAGATAGCGTCGCATATGGGATCACACTACAAAATGAAGACGAAATCGCGAAGCTAGTCATCGATAAGATTAGTACCCACATGGTAAGAGAGCTTGATAATCAATTGAGTCAACTTTTTTATATCCTTTCTCCTGCTGATCATCTCAATATCTTTCATTCCCTTAGGCTTGGTTGAAGCAACTAAAGAAATTCTGCCGCTAGACAAACTTCACTCACCGATACAAAGTGGAAACTCGTATGTACGATCATTTCTACCGCTGCATCGACAAAAAGAAAAAAGTTTATGCAGCTGTGAAGATCGTGAACAAAAAGGGTCTCAAACCGGAACAAAAGTAGTTTGTCAATCAAGAAATATAGATTTTCAGAAAAATACAGTCGCCGCTGCTTCCACGGCTGAAGAAGATCTACGAAGATGAGAACTACATCTACATGACGTTTGAATTCTTCCAAGGAGAGGATTTGCTGAAGATCGTGTCGGCTTCGAAACTTGAAGAAATAGCTATTGCGACGCTGACACATCATGTGCTGAAAGGGTTGAAGACACTGCATTCATAGAATGTCTTCCATGGGAATCTAAAGTTAGATAATATTATCTTTGGATCCACATAACGTGACGAAAATGAGATTTTCCTGATAAATCTCAAGTACAATGAAGAGATAACGGAGTTCTACAGAGAGAGACTCATAAAGAAGGGTACAAATTAGTATGTCGCACCTGAGGTTCTCGAAGGAGGCAAAATCGGCCCAGAAATGGACATGTTTGCATTAGGTGTATGCGTGTTCTTCATGGCATTCAATAAATACCCATATGCGAAGATTGAAAAATTACCTACAACTGGATCGAACCTCCCAATGCCACCGCAAGGTTAATTAAAGCTGCAATCTTCGTCTTCGAATGGGTAATCTACTGGAAATAATGCTTAGCAAATATAATAATAGCAAGCTGTTGGTAATATTAATCCTAATGGCACACCAGGTAATTCTACCAACTCAAATAGCCCAGGGAGTCTCAGCAGTGTTTAAGGTGTACGTTATCGCTATGAACTTGACTTGAAAATCCTCGAGAATTTACAGAAAGAGAAGAAACTCAATCCTTCTAAGGTTTCCAATAACATTCTCAGTGCTAGTGGGATCGATTTTCTAATGAGACTACTTGATGTCAACCCAGAAACACGTCTTCAAGCAGCTCAAGCACTGACCCATCATTGGTTTATAAATTTCACGACAAAACCCAGTGACAACAAGAAATTAGCGGAATTCAAGTAAGGCAAGGGTATGTAAAGTCTCATAACGATTCTGGAGTGTTCAGAAATCAGCGAACGAGAATTAGACCATACAAGATTGTCGAAACTGCGAGGACTTACGTTTTAATCGATACACACATAGCAAACGTAAACGAATAGGACATAAACAATACAAACAGCTGAAGGAGGAATGAATAAATCAGTGAGTAATAACAATAATAGTAACAACACTAATGGTGTGAACAACAGCTACAGTCAACTCGACAGAGTTAATAATAACAATAATGACCTTTCGACTGTGTACACGCAAGGCGAGGTTATCAGTGATGAAGGTGAAGCAGTGGATTCGCTAATGAAAGAACTAGAAACGAACCTCCCAGCACCAAAACTCATGAACAGAGAGCGAGGATCATCGAATCCTTAACTGCTGACGTCTTCGTTTTCAGTTTAGGTAACGGATAGCTCGAATACAATGAGTGTACAATCCAGATAGAAATCAAATTCGTTTTATCCACCGAATCATGATTTGAATAACGTACCATAGCTGCAATAACTCTAGTTGCTACCTTGAAAGAAAGTGAGAACAAGAAGAAGAAGTTTTAAGATATTTACCAAGAAGAGCCATTTTATTTCCAGTAACTTTTTTTGCAAAAACTGCAATGATTAAAAGATCAATCCATACGCCCCCTCGCCAAACAAAAATTACTTACTCCCCTCCCTCTCCCCACCAACTTATTTTAATCTCTTCCTTAATCATTTTGTTTTTGCGTCATACCGTTGTGATTGATTGAGTTGATATGTTGCGCAAATGTTAATATTTTAAAAATAAATAATGGATTTTTTATGTCTTTTTAGAAAATAAATCTTCTGAATATGGTATTCGGAAGATCGCCAGTTGGATTAAGAATGGTGATGAGAGATAATATTAAGAAAAAAGAAGAAGCAAAAAGATAATTCTCTTTTTGTTGTATTTGATAACTTGAAATTCAATCAAATATCATCCTCTTTTGTTGGATTTTGCATTTTTAGAATACTGCCAAAACAATTAAACAATTTATCAAAATAGGTTAAGGTATAGTTATCCAGTTTAATGAAGTTTCCTTGCCCTTTGCCGTAATATCAAGGTGTTGATTTAGCTAAAGTGAATTCGGAAACAGATTACCCTCATCAGACAAGTCTCGCTTAAGGTCCAGGGACTTCTTCTTTAGTTAGATACCACAAAACCAACCCAAATACTGTTAAAGTTATTCTGAAATGTGCGAACTTTCGGAATCAAGTCGAAGAACCGAAAATCAGTTCAGAAGCGGATAGATGCGTGCCAATAATAAACAAGTAGCCGTTTAACTAAAAGATTATTGATTATAAAGTAGGAAACACTGTGTATCAAGCGATATATGAGTATATTGAAGGTAAGGAGACATTAGGGAAGAGAAAAGCAGGATAGTTTTTTTTCAGAATGTGAGAAAAGAAACATTTTTGTTTATTTATTTATGCCTTCCAAAAGGTGAGGATTTGTATGATTACATGGAGCGAAAGAAGTAAGAAGGGGCTCCGTTGAGTGTCCCTGAAGCGGCGGATCTCGTCATGCAGGTAGCGGAGATGATGGCGAAGATGCACGAACTTAAGGTTGTGCACAGAAACATCAAATTGTCAAATATTCTGAGAAGGAAATCAGATGGATAAATATTCATAAGTAAGAAATTGAGTTTAAAAATGGAGGACAGAAAAAAAGAGCTAATATATCTGCATCTTCCTTAGGTGATTACAGCTTCGGATATTCGTTGCTAGCGAAAGTGTATTTTGGTACGAAATTCAATCCAAAGTTAGGTATGCATAATATCAACTTGGAATCAGATCAACCTCTAGATTGCTTAGCAGCTTACAATGTACAACAACAGCAACAACTGAAAAAACAAATGCAAACTAGTTTTGTTCATGATTATTTGCTTTTGTGTTTGTTATTTATCAGAGAGACAGCTTCAGCACTTTGTTATGTTTATGCTAATTACTTGGCAAAACAATTCCAATGAATCCAACATTAGGAGCAGATGCTGGTTCATTTATGGATCTAGCTGGATTGGTACCTTAAGTTCCTGCTGACGTTATCCAATAAGTCAAGAAAATAACTATGAACGATGGGAGCAACAATCGACCAACGATGAAGGAGATTGCATCGTTTATGAAGAATCTCACAGGGAAAAAGTCAATGGTACCTCAAGTTACCTTCGAAGTGGATAAGGATGTGCAGATCAAAGCGGGGTAGGATGTAAGCTTCACTGGAGTCGATATGGTACATCCGTAAGGGAGAAGAGGAAGAAGGAATTTGTAATGGTTTTGACTTTATTTTTGTTTTTTAGGTGTTCTAATTTGGATGATAAAGCGTTCTACAACTACGTGAAGGTACTTGAGAACAAAAACAACCATCCATTTGAGAAAATACGCCTACATTTCGGGTAATAATATATAATCCTCAGTTCTCAAATAACAACTATTTTTTTTTATTAACCTCCTTCAGCGGCAATCAGCTTACTGGCTTATCATCCTAAGGTTTGAGTTAGGCATTTAGAAATCTAAACACATCTAAACTCAAGAGTCTTTCAATCCATCTAAGCAACAACAAACTCACTTCTATTGATTCCTTCATAGAGGTATTACGTTCTCTCGAACTAACAGGTCTCACGAAGCTTCAATTAGGATTCAAGTAAGCACAAATACCAAATGCACTTATGACATTATGGACTGAATTATTTGTTGTAAATTCTTTTAGCAATTGCGGATTGTAAATCGCTGATATTCGTGATATCTGGGAGGTTGTGAATAAGCAATGCAACTCTACAAACATGCGAAGACTTCAACTAGATTTCAGGTATCGTTAGATTTACTTTAAATAGATAAATATATACCCCCATTCACTGATTACCTTCATCCTATTTTTAACTTTTTTTGTCAATTTTTCTTCATAAAAAAGGAACAACTGCTCTGAGAACCCACAAATGAGCTAAACATATTAAATCATTAAATAAAACTTTAAATAAAAAATCTCAAACAAGCAGACCAGCCAACAAAGCCAATAGTTCTTCGTTAAGTATTGAGAGGACCATTAGTAAAAACTATGTCAATAATACAATTGTTTATCCAAAACAAAAATATGTAGATTTATGTTAAAAATAGCACTCTTTTGCTAATTTATTGAACTAAGAATAATTCTTATTATTTCCTGTTATTATTCATATTTGTCCGCTACCTTTATTCTTCTTTTCAAAACGCTAATAAGATCACACCACTGATTAAGAACACTACATAGGCAAGGATTAAATAATATGCTACTATTCTATTAGCTTTGAGAGACATACATCTAATAAGAATCGCATTTATCAAGACTATGACTCCGATAATTATCAGCACTACAAAGAAATTATCATTGAACACAATATCCGTGGAATTCTGCAGAGAGAATATCGCACTGATTACGATGGTTATCCCTAGGACTACGCCAATCTTATAAATTGCTAATTATATGAATGTCAGCAAGAAATCAATAGGGTCTTTTTCTTTCTTCGCAAACTGGTAATTATATACGAAAAACGCTATCTGCAAGAAGAATGCAGTGATAGATAAGCTATAAGCTGAGTTATGACCATCGAAATAACCATTTAAGTTATCCATGAGGTATTATAGAGCTACCATAAGACCAGACATGATCGTAACAGTGATGAAGAAACTAGCGGCGAGTTTACGATGCGAAGGGTTGATGTGGTAGTTCGGAAGAATGAAACTATAAAAATGAGGAAAAATTTTTGGATAAGAAAAAATAAAATACAAAGAAAAGGTTTCTAAAGATAATTTGGCTTACATGATGAGATGAATAGGGAAAAATACAATATAGCAAATTTAATCTAGGAGCCCTGTTGGGAATGCTAATCCTACTGAGAACTTATCAGGTGATGCAGCTGTCTATCCTACGATGCCACCATTCATGTTATTGTTATTATTAAGATCAGGATTATTAGTGATTTCAGGGATATCGATGATCTGTCGATTATTGTTGTCATCCTCAAGGTTTTCTTTGTTTGTGAGGTTATCATTGTTATGGAGACCCCTCAATAAGGTATTTGGTTTGACATCGTTTTCCGATTGGTATTCCACTCTGTCTTGATTCTCATCAAGCTTATGACTATTAATAGTGTCGGCTTTCTTGCTAAAATTATTATTATCTGTGCCTTCGTCGTTATGTATGTTAGCTCCTCCTCCTTCGTTGTCTTCTTCAATCCCCTTGAGACTCTTGGATCTTTTAAGCTAATTACCTTTCTCGATTAGTCTGTCTTCTTCGTTTTTGATTCCATCTTAGTTCAGTTCGGAGTAATTGCTTTTTTCTTCTTCATCGAGTTCAGAGGGTTCTTTGCTAGGTGCAAGAAGCTTCCCGTAGTTCATACTTCTTTGGATTTTCTCTTCTTTATGTTTGTTACGGATACTGAACATTACAGTGTAGACAGCTACCTGCCAGATAGATAGTAATTCCTTTTTCTTTGTCTCTTTTTGAGGGGAAAATAATACATAAATGAAAAATAAAGGGGAGATAAGCACAGATGGGTTAGGAGAGTTAGTCATTGGTTGGTATGCGTGTGTGTGTTACCTTATGCATATTTGACTTTAAGCAGTGCATCCATTCTCATGATTTTCTTCTTAAGTTGTTCATCGTTATTGTCGATGAGGTTTTTGTAGGAAAGTTCAGTTATGGAGACTCTGCGCTTTTTCTGTCGCATTTATTCATCTGCGTTAAATGAGTCATCTTCATGTTTCAGTCCAACGAACAGATAGATTCGATCTCGAATGCCCTCGTTGTATGAGAGAATAATCAAGTGAACCAGCCAATACAGTATGAGTAATAACCCTGACCACCACGCGACTAAATCGAAGTAGATCAATAGAATAACTGAAATAAGACCTATTATGTAGTATAATGTATCACGCAAGAGTAGCCAGCCATCTACATCACTGCCTTCTTGCTTTTTCGGTAAAATCGCGAAGATCAAAATTATCCCAAAAATCAAGCAGATGTTGACGATATCTGTAGCGAAAATTAACATGACTCCACCATCTGAATCCGATTCAACTACGCAGCTAATGTTGAAGACAAAAACAGGAAGGGAGTTTAGAATACAGTAGATGATAGGACGGTAGATTTCTTTGCCCTCGTCTTCTTTGTACTGAAGGAAGAAACAGATGGGAATTGTAGAAACAATAAAGAAGGAGAAGCAACAAAAAATAGCATGATTGTGTTTTTCTTTTATTTTTTTACATTCACTAAGTAGACTAGATCTTCAATGATGTGGTTGAAGAATTTGATGGAAAGATAGTAAACGAATGCGAAAATGTAGATTATTCCTAATGAAAGAGAAAAGATATTGATCAGAAAAGGAGTTAACAAGAAGAATCTCATAATTGCTAGATCAAATCATAAGTGAAACTTAATAGTAGCATGTTCTAATCTATTAGTACCGACAATAGCCCCAACAGCTGCTCCTGGTGAAGTAAATGCTGTCTAAACTGTAGAACTAGCGAGTAGCCTGTCGGAGTATTTAGATAGTAGATCTTCATCATGCTAGCTCGTAGCCTCTATCAAGGACATCAACGATGAGACGGAATCGTTCATGGAAATCAATAAATCTTTTTTCCGTTCTTGATTCAAATTGCTTAGCTTAGATATTGGATAGTTCTTGATTCTATGAAAAAAATAAACAATTTTGCTGACTTGACTTGACTTGAAAGAAAAGAGTTAGATAATTAATTGCTCTTTTCAAACAATTTGGGAGTTTTCTTTTAATCTAAAGAGATATTGGGTGTTTTTTTTTTTGATTGTTTTGTGTGTGTTTTTTCGATTGAAATAGAAAAACAAAAAAATGTGAATACAGAAGAAGATTCCTCATTGAGAGATATTCATTCATTTTGAATTTTTGATAATTAAAATACAAATAGAATTGATATTGTGATTCCCACTTTTATGATACTTCTTTTTGGATGATATGTGTTTGATTTTGTTAAAGCTAAACTAAAAAGGTTTGAAAACTATTTAATACACAAAAATAATATAATAATACTTAATAATACAATAACAATTATGTTCTAAGGTTCGATCTTGTCTTGGAATTCAGCTCGGTGGTTAGTAAACAACATTTTATCATCTTTGAAAGAGATACTCCACGAGTGTTTCACTGATGAGATCGAATCAAATATTTTTTTCTTTTTTTATCCACTTTTCTCTGCACTCTAATTCCCCAAGAGTTGTTTCAGAGGCTTATTTTTTAAATTATTTTAATACCGAAAAAATGCTACTCGCATGGATTCAAAAGTAACCTTCACTGAATGAGAACTCTGTACTCACTAGACTAGTATTTAACTCCGTAAAAGGAATCGAATTAAACGGATTATGTTGGGAAGAATTATTTTGGGAATAGACTAAATTGTTAATTTTTTGATCAAAGAAGTTGCAAGGACTCACAACAGGAAGAGTCTGATGAACCTTTGTCGCAGTTGATGGTGATAGATTTTAGAGAATATTATCATCTTATAATTCTTCTATTATGTTTTCCTCTTGACATTAATTCTGAAAGACCATAAAACTGCTATCTTCATAAAAAGTGTTAATATTAGAGTTTCCACTTAAATTTAAAAGCCTAGATTCATTTCTATCATCTAATAAGCCATCATCGTCATTCATTCTTTTAATATCTCCTTCTTCTTCTCCTTCTCCTTATTCTTATTCACAAATCCCTTATCCTCTATTAATCTCTTTCTCTTCATCATCTGTTTCCCCAAATATCGTTTCAATATACTTAGGCTTAACTTTCCCAATGGAATGATTTGGAACTCTCAGCTTTAAGCTCCCAGAGCTGTAAATCCTTATTAAAAGCTCCTCTCTAAATGTCTCTGATGAAGGATCTTACAGGAATCTAAGAATTGCTAAGGCATTCTCAATCAGATCAAGAACCACAAGGACATGACTGCTATTGAATTATAATCGTAGTTTCTTATCATTTTCAGCTGAGGAGATAGCCTAATTGGATTATTCGAAACGATCTAATTCTTCTTAAATACCCTCTGAAAATTATTGAAATCTTTAACTTAGAAACAATAAATTCTTTATGGACTGTTTGGCATTTTAACTCTCAAATAGCTCACTACAAGCCTTATCATCATTGTTCCCCTGAGACTCTCCTTCATCCTCTAATAGAATCTACTCAATTCTAACTCTCCTATTTGTCTTTTTCATTGATTTCACTGGTATTTCAAGAATATTCAGTTTCCTCATCTATCTCAGGATATCTTACTCCATCGAACTCGGCACACCATCACTATGCATCTAAGCCATCTTAGCAGTACACAAAAGTACTCCTAGAGACTGCCTGTTCTTGATCTATGTATTTAACCTCAATCCTATCCATTGATTGATAGTTTTCGATGGTTTCTTTTTTTGAGCTTCCTTAGTTCTCAATGATTCTTTCAGTGAATCTATCTAATCCAAACATTTCACTGAGAAATCATCAAAGCAGCTAGCAACTACATTGTATGACTAGTCTTCCATGCTATCTTGAGATTTCTCACAGTCAGCTTCTAATTCATGAATGTTTTCGATCTCCAGCTTTTAATTATTTTATGCCATTTTTCCGTGAAATATTTTTCAATCACTCTTTTTGCTTATTTCCTTAACCCTGAAGAATAATAAAAAATCAAAACCTATCTCTTTTTATCCACTTTCTGCAGACTGGGGAGAGAAAAATGAAAATTATAAGATATTTTGTCTTTTTTTATCATGATCTTATTAAATCTATAGGAAATAGTATTGTTGGGGTAATACAGATTCTGAGCATCCCCACCCTGATCTCATTGATTTTATATATTAATTTATTTTTCTATTCTCTTTCTTTGATTGGGGGATCATCCTTATCCGCGTGCCTTATTAACCTTCTATCGTAATACGATCGGCGAAGACAATTTCCCCCCACTTGATTTATATAGAAAAATCCTTATGCAAACTAAGACTGAATTAAATGATTTTTAATCATCTAGGAATATCAAAATGACTATTCCTTTATCTATTCCAAAAGGAATATTATCTATGCAATGTTTCCAGTAATAGTAATAACCTTCTGCCATTGTAAGAACACATTTATTATTTTTTCATATTATTTAAAGTTTCACTGATAAATAACGAAAAATATAAGAGTATTTAGAGTTTAAGCTCTATTTCAATAAAAAAAGCATTTTTTTTCTTTTAATTTATGCTTTTTGAGAAGTGTCTTTCTTGGGAATTTGATATAACTCTCGGAATACATGAAAAACACACTCACACACACATACAAGTATAAAAAATTAGAAATATTTTGTTGTTGTTGAATTATTTATTATTGTTAGTTTATTTAATATTTTATTTTTGCATTTGGGTATCAATGCTTGATGCTAAGCCAATCGATGAGCTTGTTTTTTATCATACTCTTGCACTCAGGCTTAATGTGCTTTTTAGCTATTTTCTATCGGATATCTAATTATAAATTTTTTTAAGAGAAACACATTTAGAAGCGAAGTGGTAATAATAAAAAGGAAATAAATAAAATAACTAATTTAAAGTAGTAATCATTAAATTTGTTTACAATTCTATAGGACTCTAGTGGCATATTTGATATCTAAATATTGTCTACGGAGTAACCATCCACGGACATTTTTCTAAATTGTCTTGATTCTGCCTTAATAATTCGAACTCTGATACATTTCTGTGCTTTTATCTGGTAAAAATACAGTAATTTAATTAAATCCATAGCAGTCTTAAAATAGACAATTTTTACAAAAAAAGCTAATCAATAAAAGACAATGAAATACCAACAACTTTCCTCTCATTTTTAAAATATTTATTTATATATTATTTTATTTTTTGAAATATTTCTGTAATATTACCTAATAAATCCGATTAATTATCAATATTATTTGCTTCATTTTTGTCTATTTTGGTATTACCACCCATTCTTAGCTCCGAGTAGTTCCTTAAGTATCTGTGTTTTTATTTCGTTAATTTATCAATGTTATCTTTAGCTTTTCGTATCCTTGCACTCTTATGTGCAGATGAATACTGAATCTTATCCTCATCATCACCTTCATTATCCCTATGGAATACATCCATATCTTCTTCATCATCATCTTGCTCATCATCATCGTCATCTTCATCATCTTCATCTTCTTCTTCGTCTTCATCTTCTAGGAATCCAAATCCTTCTTCATCATTTTCCAAGGAAATCGCAGCTAATTTCTTTCCGAGTTATCTAAGCTACGAATGAAGTAGTGCTTTATTCTTCTAAGCAGTATTGCTATCCCCACCGCCATTCTCGCAGAGATCATTCAAATCTAAGTAATTATCTTCTTCTTAGTCTTGATCGTTCCAGCTCATATGCTCAGTGTAGCTACTATTATTAATGGAATCATGCAGTGTCACCTCTCTCACCAGCATATCCAAGATGTTTCGATTCTAAAAATAACACAAAATCAATTATTCTATCCTACCTATTCAATGATAACCTACCTTGTAGATATTATTGAAGTTAAGGATATCAGTATCTCCTCGATTATTGGACTACTCTTCTTACCCGATAGAAGTACCTAATGCGCCATTCTTTATCAGTAATCCAGCTGTTTTCTATTGTTTTTAATAACAATACATATCTACATCTCTTAAAAGCATAATTCAAGATATTTACTTCTTGATTGAGTGCGAGTGCTAGATCGATTGGTGTGATGCCATTCTTCGATTACAACGAGAGATTGCAGTCATAGTCTATGAGTATCGGCAGAGCTGTGTCGAATCCAAGGATTATTGCATAGTGAATGAGACCATAACCTGTTTCATCTACTAGATCTAGCCATTTCTTTGTCTGTGCGCGCTTCATCTTACAGTCCGCAGCTATGAGGAGCTGAAATTGATAAAAAAAGTGAGATCATTTTAAATATTTATTTATCTACAAATGCCCTTACTTTTCGTAGTAGTTTCTCGAAGATGTGCTTATCTAAGCTGTTAATATTAAGTTTGATAGCTTCGATCATGTCTCCACTGTTCATATCCTTAGTCTCATCGATCTTCGTGTTACTGCCACCAGAACCACCTGCAGTAGCAGCAACACCACTACCAACACCTACCTCTTCTTCAATATTTATACTTTACTTAACTTCTACATTCCCTTGACTTTTCTTACTACTGCCTGTCGACTACTACGCTGTTGATCCAGCTATTGCATTAGATTAAGACGATCCTGCAGCATTTATGAAATTGGAAATGCTATTCAATTTATCAATGATTCTGACTTTAAATTCATTTCGATAGAACTCATCTTCTTGATTGAATACGATCCTTTTAACTTGCTTTTAGCGCTTCTTCTTTTCAGGACAGCGATATTCAAAGTAAGATGCTTTGTCTAAAGCATCATCGATACGCGTATCGCCAAGATAGATTGACAGCTTCACAAGACCTTTCTCGTGAGGTGGCACTGTTTATTTGAAAAGAATTCAACAAAAAGTCATAAAAAATCATAAAATTTATAATGCTGTGTTTGTTTATTTACCGAAGCACTTGAGCACTCCTGGTTATACCATGTATGCGGGTACTCTTTCTGCCCCAAAATTTATTTGAAATCGACCTCTCTAGTCTTCAGATAGTTCACTCAGCGCTGGTAAGAAGCAGAGTACCATTTTACTTCCCCCTTTGGTAAGATCCCATTCAGGCGAATACTCCGTGACTTTAATGGTAATATCACCTGCTGCTACAGGAGGAACTAATTAAGGCTGCTATTGCTATTATTGTTAAGGCTATTACTGTGTGCTATGTGTGATTTATTCTTCTTCTTCTAAGATCATAGCACCAGTAGTAGAGTTATTATTACCTGCATTTTCTAATAATACTCCACTCTTCTCCCTTGTATTATTCGCATACCCGTTGCTTTGATTTGTATTAGGAATCAAAGAGTTACTCAGATTTGGGTTGTTACTTGTTTTGTTGTTGTTATTATTATTTAACGAAGCTTAAGTGGAGACACTCGGTTACTCATTCAAAGACGATTAATATGCTTATTGCTATGCTTGCTGTTAATATGAGTAATACTCTGATGGATAATTGTCTTATCCATGCAGAAGATAATCACCTTCAAGTGGTCTTGAGAGTTAGTGATTATTCTCTGTAGGAAATGAAGATGACACAACACCTTATATCCCTGTAGCTGCTGATCCAGAAGAGGCAGCATCTGGTTTTTTATCTAACTCTAGCATCATGAGTCGCTATTCTAATTCTAATATCCTAGCCTACAGCTTGGAGTAGGATGGCATGATCACTGTTGTATTGTTAGTAGTCTAAATGCTACTATTTCCTTCTTGATTAGTGTTATTGTTGTTATTATTATCAGCGTAGTAGTTGTTGTTATTATTGGTTACTTCAGCAACCATCATACATGCACTTGCACTACCATTTTGTTCATTTCCATACAAGCCTAAATTCTCGTTAGTATGAGGTATGTTATGATTCATACCATTGGTGCTAGCAAGAACGTATTTACCTTGATAATTGTTATTATTATTTACAGAATTAGGATTGTTGCTATGCCAATTTTGCAATTAAATCCCAACTTCTTCTTCTTCATCGTCGATGTCAAAGTGGTAGTAATTATCAGGATTCAGCCATTCACCTTGCACATCAGCGTAGACATCTCTAATCAAATTGTTGTTGTTGTTAGCATTGTAGTTTTCTTCTGTATTTGATCGTGCTTCTTCTTTATCCAGATATTATTGTTATTATTGCTACTGCTTTGATGCGCTATTGTTTCTAGATTTAAGTTAAAACAAATCATAAAAACAAAAAATACTCATAATTTTATCATCTTTTTCATCATTCTCTTGATTGTTTTACAAGTAATGCGGAACTGATCTAGCAGCATGATGGCTCAGCTACGGATGATATACGAATTAGCTTGTGTTGCTGCTATTGTTGTTATTAGGGAGTGCAGTGGTAGGTTATGAGTTTGCAACAGAGAAATACGAAGAATCATCTGAATACTATTACGGCTATTGCTGTTTCTTATGCTACTGCTAATACGTCTACTATTACTCTTACTAGCTGATCATCTACTCGATCGCTTCTACTTTCTGCTCAATATTGCCACTCTGCATGCCTGACGAATTCAAATTATCCATTGAGCTCAATGCAATCCCTTTGTCACCATCATTCCTTGATGCTTTATCGTTACACATCATCTACCCACTAGGATTATTCATATCCCCATTGTTATTGAGAGTATTGGTATCACTTTGACTATTTCCATTCACTGCTCCATTCACAATTAGATGGTTATCTTTTAAATAATGCACTAGAAAATATTATCCATCAGGAAATAACTTGTATATCCTCCGATTCATCACGATCACCTTCTCCTCACCTTCCAGCAGTCCATTTATGATATACGAATAGTAGCATGTTATTGCCTGCAGGTAATGCATACACAGACACAAGTTACATCACTAAGCTAAAAATAATATATTCTTCTTCTTTCTTACATTTTCTCCTCCGATGCGAAGATTCTCGTTATCTTCTCTGAATCCGATCCCTTGCTTTCGAGGTAAATACGTCCATCCATCTTGTTTCCATTTCTGCCCTCCAAAGCAATACAACCTGTAAGCAAACACTAATACCTAATCTTCCTATTATATTGTACCCGCTTGGCGACTATCCCATCGATGATGTACATCTCTCCATGGTTAGGCTTATTCGGGATTCGAGGTACAAGTAGACCCTTCGGTGGATTGTTGAGTATCTCATAGATCTCCTAGCTCTTTAACCATCTGACTTTCGCTGTCTTGGAAAGGGAGTTTTCATTCATCGGTTTGTCACAATATCCTTTTAATATTGTTCAGAAAGGGTGGGTGTGTGCGTTCTCTTTGTTTGTTCAAACCTTATTATAAAAATATAATCACTCTTCTCTGTGAATCAAAGAGTTGGGTGTTCACATGGCAACTTCACCCAACATCACAAGTAACGTCAAAAACACTGACTACTTCTTGACAAACAAAAAAACAGTAATTCATGGGGAATATAATAACTTAATAAGAAGATTAAAGATAAAATATAAACAAAAATGAATATAAGTAGAGTTTTAGACGGTTTTATAAGCTATTTTGTCTTGAAGCATACCTCTGGGGAGAGAAGGGACAATTTTATCGCTTATCTCTTTCATTCCTTAGATGTTGGATTTATGCCAAATATCTGATGAAATAGATAGATTATCTTTGTTTATTTTCCATATTAGAATTATCAATAATAAGGAAATGCATAGAGAGATACACAATTAGCGAATAGGCTTAAATTCTTGTGATAAATTGTGTTCATTTAGTTTAGCAATAAACCCAGCTGGTATTTTAGCAATATTGAATTCTAAAGATGTCAAAAATCCCCAAGAAGAGAGAAAGAGTGTATTTAATCATTTGAGCCTTTACTAATTCAGGAGACATTGAGGTGTTTAAAAGATGAATTATCCCTCCCTATGAAATACAAATTTGAACAAATTCAATGAAATCTTTCTGCAAGATTGGAAATCTTAAACTCAAAAAAAAAAAGGGGGAAAAGTTAAAAAATTTACAAATTGAAAGAAAATCTCAAAAAAATAAAAACAAAACACACTCACACTAACACTCGCTTAGCATACTTTATTCGACTAATATTCTCCGATCATAGCCATGTCTGAAATCCAGATCGTGAAAGACGATCCTCTTAAGGATATCTCTAAGGTTATCGAGAAACTCTTCACCGGGTTGAGTGCAGCACAAAAGTAGCTCGCTCTCAACACATTCAAGGACTTGTCGTCTCCAAGCAGTGTGCTCATGAAAGGGGAAAGCTAAATCAAGCTGATGTGCCATGATTTTTGCTTGTTTAAATACCCGTTCTACAAGAATGGCTATGATTTCGATTTTGAGCTGTATATCATGAGTTACTTGGAGAGTGAGCGATACGAGTGGATACTTGAGCATCTTGTCACTTAAGTTGAAGAGGAACTCCATGTGAATCTCGAAGATCAAGAAGTCATTAAGGTTCTTTATGTTTTAGCCGGTGCATTCACAACAGAAACAAATAACCAAAAACGACAGGAGAAATTCAATTAATTGAGATAAATCATGAATTTCATCTTTGAACTGAATTTCATATGCACTTGGTTTAATAGACCTAGCTTCAATCCAATGAATTGCTAGTATAAAGGGCATTTAAACTCCGTAAAGCAGAAACTTGTTGATACGCTACCTTTTTCGATTGACATCGAATGCGATGACATGCAATTTGCTAGTTAGCAGCAATAGGAATAGAAAGAACTCGCAGGAAAGGCAGCAAACCAGTCGAACAGACTCAAGGCTCCATTGTTTAGATCGTCAATGCGATTCTTAGATACTCTAGAGCTTTGGAGTATTGGTGAACCGAATAAGAACTACAGCAATGGGCTGCTATCAAGAGAAATGCTCGTTTTGCTGTCATGTTTTACGTAAAGTGAGGATGTATTGTAGTTCATTGAGAATAGCTTGTCAACTGAGACACAATAGAGTATGATTCCCCCAACGAAATAGAATGTGGAGTGGATTATTAGATACTTAGAAAAAGCAGCCAGAAAAGAGAGAAACTTAGGAGAATAAGGGAAAGAAGAAGAGAAAGAAGAAGAAGATAAAGATCAAGGAAAAGTTAGTGGATAGGAGAGAGATAGTGAGAAAGATGAGAAGAGTAATAAAGATGATAAATAAGGTAGCTAGGAGAAGATTAAGAATAAGGATAATACTGATAAACGTGGAGAATAAGATGATTCTTTGATGGATAGCAGTCGAGAACAAAACATTGATAAACCAGCTGTCTGTCAAAAAATAGAAAATTCTATTGATCTTCCTAATAAAGACGATAACGAAGAAGAAAAGCATCTCGAACATGAATCTCAGGAGAAGAAGCTATCTCATTCTTCAAAAAAGCATTCAGCTTAAAAGTCTCACCTTAGCAGATCTTCAGGGAAGAAGCGAAGATCATCAGTAGACGGAAATGAATAATAAGAAGATGATGAAGACATTTCCCCATATGTGTTTGATTCACCACTGGGTTCCATGCACAGCATCGACTGATCGTATATGCATGTGTGTGTGAGTGAGAGAGTGTGTTAATTGAAAAGATATTGATGTTATTCTTCTTGAGAATTAATGAAATAACATAGCATTTGTGTATTTTCTGCCGGGTGTGAAAAAGTATCCACATGAGAAACAAAGAGATACAGTAATAGATATATGTACTATATTAATTCCCTTTCTTTTTTGGATTTTCAAAGAATCTACCGTTGCTGAATGAACTTGAGCTGTCATTTTTATGTTGAGATTTTCTTATCCAATTCTGCGTGTTGCTCGTAGATGTTGTTGAATCTCCAGTTGTGGTGTAAGTGACTAGGTGTGTAATCTCCATAGACCCATTTAGGATCGTGTGTGCGCGAGAACTTTCTGTCGGAGATGAAGAAGTTACCTGTGAAAGAGAATAAGATAAAGGTTAATATGGTTGGTTTTGGTAAGTATGAAAAGGGTTTGTGTTTACCAACTTCTGTTCTGTCCTTGAGGAGGATATGGACACCATCGTAAGAAGTTAAGAATTTATTGAGTTTGCTGGCAGTGACTCTTGCTTCGTTCTCAAAGTCGTACACCCAGTGATCTAGGGAGAGATTCAAAGGACAGAATTAACATCCAAGTTAAACACACAAACTTATCACTAACCCCTCCATAATTCTGTTTTTATGCTTACTCAATGGGTTTTCATCTCCTTGGATGGTGAAGATATCATGTCCGAATCCCTTGACTCTAGCACAGACCTTGTACATAGGTAGAGTGTTGGTAGCGAGGTGGACCCAACGGGAGTACTCAGGGAAGATGAAGTTGACTCTACCAGTGAACATACCGTTCTTCATAGCCCAATTACCCAATGAATCAGCCTTGTTGAAGGAGAGATTGTGATTAAGATAACTCAATTCAAAGTTAAATGCATCTTGGTTGGTCTTAGCGTTCTTGCTGATGTTGTTCACGAAGTTAGCACGCCATTTAGGGTCCTAATTTACAAAAACAAAAAGACAAATTGTGTTTCGAACTGCCAAATCAACACTTCACTCAATCACCTCCCATTTACCTTGATGTTCTCCTTAAGGAACTCCTTGACGTCTTTATCTGACCAGCTCTTGAAGTTAATTTAAGTGAGTGCATTCACATATCCCTTAACTTCCTTGAATGCTTCGTGGTATCTCTAATCAGTAGGTGTAGAGTCAATAGCGAAAACACCTGTGACTCTCTCAGCGTGATAGCAACCGACAGCTAATGCTAGCTTTCCACCTAGACCATGTCCTGCAAGTGTAGCCATGGTGAGCTTCTAGGAATACATGAATCTCATGACATCATCGGCTTATTCGTTGAGATCAAACGAGGAATGTCTATCAGAAGATCCGAAGTTACGAGGATTCAAAATCCAAACGTTTCTGTGAGCTAAGATCTGGAAAGAAAAAAAGGGGGAAATGGAAGGTTATCCAATTTGTTATTTTCCTTCTTGCTTGAGATGTTATTATGCTTACGTCGTTTTGAGGGTTAGTGAAGAAAGGAATCCAATTGTTGGTGAGATCGCAGATATCAGGGAAGAAGATCATTGTTGGAAGATCCTCATATTTACCCTTAAGGAAGGTGCCTCTAAGATTCACATCCTTGGTGTTTTCAGTGTACACAGGGTCTATAAAAAGAACAACAATCAGCCATCAATTCAAGATTCTAAATGAACTCATCATCTATGAAAATAATCCTTGAAGGTAATCGAAATCTAATCTTCTAATTCATTAGGCATAAACATCCCATCAATCTAGCACACAACAGAATCAATAAGTAGCTCTCAATCTATCTATGGATTTAGTTATCACTGCTTGCAATCTTGATTCCTTTTTTATTTATCTTAAATTATTCTCATTTCTGTCTTTATGTGAAAATATCTTCTATTTTCTCGCTGCAACCAAACTCTTCTCTTGATCATCATCAACCCAACCCCCAAAGTATTTCCCTTCAATCTATACTTGCTGAGTTACCTCCTCTCAAGTGATTGATGACTCTACTGAAATTGCATGCTGATTTAGCACCCCAAAGTGCTTTGAATGCTTGTTTGCGAGTGGCTATCATTTTTGAACTATTTGTTTTTTAGATATTAATATTAGTGATATTTGACACTGCTGGATATACGCTCACGCTCTCTGTCTCTCTTAGATTTTTATTTTATTCTTCCCCCTCCCCTCTTCTAAAGACTTCCCCTTAATTTAGATATCATATCATTTTTTATTTTGTTTGTTTTCTTAAGATCGATTTGATTCTTTAGTGTATCTTTCCACATTAGCACATTCAATTTTAAGAATTCTATTTGGGAGTGCTTGTTTTGGATAGAGATACACAAGGCAAAGTATAGAACAAATAGACTGAGGGATATATTATATTAAATTCATCAAATATTACAAAGAGTATTAATCAAACATTTAATAACATTTGTTGATAATTTTCATTTATTTGTTGCACTTAAACAAACAAATAAACCTTTACAAAATGGCTTAAAATATCCTTTTATCTCTGCTAATACTCCCTATGAATTAAAAATACACTTTCTTTATTTTCACAACATATTTCCTCTCATATTCTTCTAATAGAATCAACCTCATGAGCTTATTAGTCATTTTGAATCTTCTTCTTCTACTTCATCTTATCATTGCCTATCTTCACAATCCTTCATCTCATTCCATGAAAGTTCATTGGATAAAATAACATTTACTAATTAATATCTTCCTTTTTCATAGATTGCATTAATAATTTAGCTTAAGAAGCCTTCAGCTACTTCATTAACTCCTTATTGTGCTTCTCAAGCCGTTCTATCTCCTTTTGAAAGGTTAAAAGAACACGAACATATTATTTCAAGCATTACTAAAATATTCTGGTAAAACAAATCCACATGAAGATAAAGATTCTTATTTTTAAAATTATTTTTTACTTTTTGTTACAACTAATTAACGAGAGTCTTGTTCTATTGTTGCCACTGATGCATCACTTGATAATTCGCTTTTGGACTTGCCATGGAAGTAGACGAAAGTGCTCTACTGTTTCGAGATGATGTTCCTTATACATTTTAGAAGAATCTGGAGCTACTTCTAGATGATTTATTCAGAACTGGTGAGAAAGTACACTGCTTGAGATCAAGATATATTTATTTCTAACGCTTTGAAATCAACTTATTCTCACGTTAATCTTTCCAAGCTTCATTGCGTTCGTAGAAAGAAGAGTCAATTTCTAATGATGGCTATGATGATTTGGGTGTTTTCTTGTTTGGAACATTTAGATTAGGTTTGAAATCGAATTGAGAGTTCTCTTTTTTCATCTTGATCTGCTGAATGACTTTCTTTTTTTCCAGTAGAAATTAGCCCTAAGTTGATTACATTCAGCAATCAAAATACAACAAATTGTTAAATTAACAAAAAAGATATTTTTAGGAACAAAAATAATTGATTTGTTGTTGTTGTTGTTTCTATTATCTCTTATTAAAGATATTAATATGTTTCGTATAACCCTTCATTCAAAAATAAAGAAGCTAAATTGAAAGTAAATTAAGTTCCCCGGACCGAGTAATTCAACTGCAAGGATATAAGCAAAAGTAGATCGATTAAAAAGTGAAGAAATTAAGAAAAAACAAAAAATAATCTAAACTTTAAATTTCTTATTTATCATTCATGTGCTGTATTTGTGTAGAAGCATCTCCCAAAACAATTTGTATTTTTTAATGGAATTTCTAATATAAAAATGATCTTACGTTGTTGTAGAGGTCTTCCCAAATCGATCCTCCTTTCCGCACATATTTATTGTTTCCTTAGTTTAGCCATT
>Ga0302271_10001283_pt1 | contig 24441 bp, 12 predicted proteins | sample III_Bog_N1_1_FD_198767 | JGI IMG/M metagenome (GOLD analysis project Ga0302271, IMG submission 198767) | Peat permafrost microbial communities from Stordalen Mire near Abisko, Sweden - III_Bog_N1_1 | ecosystem: Environmental > Terrestrial > Soil > Wetlands > Peat | place: Sweden: Abisko... | reverse complement strand
ATGATGAGTTCGAAGAAGAGCAAGATGGGCTAAAGCCCCAGCAAGGTATACCTGATGACCCGACCGGGGGCTATCCAGGATACTATGATTTAAATCCGCTGGCTTATTTTACGTTAAACAAAGAGGGAGAAATAATGGATCTGAACCAGAATGCTGCCAGGCTATTCGGAAAAGAACGGACACAATTACTAAACAGCAGATTTGGTTTCTTTGTTACTGACGACACAAAACCAACATTCAATACTTTTCTTGATAAGGTGTTTTCCTCCCGGCTGAAGTCAACCTGTGAGGTAACCGTAGTAGCAAAGGAAAATGCCACTTATCTCCAACTTACCGGGATTCATTCGGGAACTAATGATGTATGTTTCATTTCGTCCGTTGACAACACCGAAGGCAAGCTAAACGAAATATATCAGGAAATGAAGCGTGAAATACTTCAAATCCTGAACGAACCAGGAAAAACCAAGGAAATCATTCACCGGATACTTACCGTATTAAAAAAGCGGATGGGCTTCGATGCAATTGGTATCCGGCTAAAGGAAGGAGATGACTACCCCTATTTTGACCAGACAGGTTTTACCTGTAACTTCCTGAAGACAGAGAATACGTTGCTAAACCTGGATATGAACGGGATTGCATTCCGGGATAAGAAAGGCAATGTGAACCTGGCATGTAATTGTGGTAGGGTGCTGTCAGGCAAAATAGATGCGGACCAACCCTTTAATACCAATTTTGGAAGCTGGTGGGCTAACCAGCTGGTCCCGGTAATCAGTATTGATTCGCATGCGAATGAAAAGTTTCACCCCCGAAACCAATGTTCCCAACATGGCTATGCTTCTGTAGCTTTAGTCCCTATCTGGGATAATACAACTATTATTGGCCTTCTTCAATTTAATGATAGACACAAGGATTGCTTCAACCGGAATTTAATAGCCATGTTGGAAGGAATATCCTCGCATATCGGAGCAGCGCTAATGCGAAAGCACGCAGAAGAGACACTCCGCAAGAATGAAGAACTGCTGCGTATGATTACCGACAATGCCCCTGATATTATTATCCAGCTCGACAGGCAGGGGACAATTTTATACATGAACCGCACATTGCCCGGATATACCATGGAGGAATGCGTGGGCACTAATTTCAAGGATCGGACTTTGACACAATACCATGAGGAAATGAACCGTTCGTTGGAACTGGTTTTTAATGAATCGATCACCCAGGCATACCAGTCCCAGATAAAGCTTACAGACGGAGAGGTACGATGGTATCGCTCCCGGATTTCACCTGTACGGGAAGGGGAAGTGGTAAAAAATGCCATTATGATCACCCGGGACGTCACGGAAATCCTGTTGAATGAAGAAATCTTACGGGAAAGTGAAGATAAACGGAATGCCATTATGGTAACGGCTATGGATGGTTTTTGGATCACTGACATGGAGGGGCGTATCATGGAGGTGAACGACCTGTATTGTTCGTTGTGCGGTTTTACCCGTTGGGAATTACTTAATATGCATATTGAAGAAGTAGAAATTATAGACAACCCGGATGTAGTATATGCGCGCATCCAAAAGATCAGGGAACTTGGGGAGTACCGGTATGAAACCCAACATCGCCGCAAGGATGGAAGTGTCATGGAAGTTGAATTGAACGTTCATTTCAGACCCATCGATGGCGGGCAGTTTGTTTCATTTATACACGATATCACGGAACGTAAGCAGACTGAAAAAAGACTGCGTGAAAGCGATGAACGGTACAAATCATTGTTCCGGGATAACCATTCTGTTATGTTACTGATAAATCCAGATACCGGAGAAATCATCGATGCCAATCAGGTAGCTTGCAATTATTATGGCTGGTCCTATTCAGAATTAACCCAAAAGAGTATTTTTGATATTGATCCATGTCCCAAAGAAGAGACGCAGGTGAAATTGCAGGATTCTAAAAAAGAAAGTAACAATCATTTATTTATACAACATCGCCTGGCGAACGGGGAATTGAGGGATGTGGAAGTATATTCGGGTCCTATCAGGTTTGGTGATTCCACCATGCTCTATACCATCATCCATGACATTACCGATAGTAAAAAGGCGCAAGAAGCGTTACGCATAAACGAGGAACGGTATACCCTGATATATAATTCCAGCAGGGATGGTATTTTTAGTATTGACAATTCAGGGATTTTTACGAATGTAAACCGCAGTTTCTGCAAAGAACTAAACCTTGATCACAACCAGATAGTGGGTAATGATATTGTTGAATTGGGATTCCCTGATTTTCTCAATAAGGAATTGAAAAGATTGCAAAAACAAGTATTGGAGTCAAATAATTCGGTTATTACAGAACTTGAAGTGCCATTCTTTGATGGTAGCTTACGGTATTACGAGATGGTTTTAAATCCATTACATGACGACTTCGGAGCTATAATCGGGATTGGAGGTTCGGGAAGGAATGTAACTAAAAGAAAAGAGGCCAGTCAGGCGCTGAAAGAAAGCGAAACAAGATTTAAATCCCTGTTGAAGGACATGCCGGTAGGCGTGTTGTTGTATAGTCCTTCTCTGGAGGTGGTTATGAGTAATCCCAAAGCACTCGAGTTGCTGGATGTACCGGATGAAAAAACTCTCAGTTTAAACACACCCGTTTCATTTCAATGGAATGCCATTCATGAAGACGGTTCTGTTTTCCATGACTCAGACCTGCCCATCAAACAGGTAGTTGAGCAGTTATCCTCTGTGCATGATCTCGTTATAGGAATAAAACGAAATGATTCACCGGATATTACCTGGTTGTTGATTGATGCAGAAGTATTACTGAACGAAGATGGTGCCCTGAGGAATGTGGTATGTTCATTTATAGACATCACGAAACTAAAGTCGGCAGAAAAAGAACTCCGTGAAAATGAGCAGCGCTTAAAATATCATTTTGAAAACTCACCCCTTGCCGTTGTGGAATGGGATAATGATTTAAAAATTACGGAATGGTCGTTGGAGGCAGAGCACATATTCGGCTGGAGAAAAGAAGAAACTATCGGAAAGAATATTGACACGTTAAACCTGATCTACAACGAAGATATTCCTTTTATTTATCATGTGGTTGACAGGCTTACAAGCGGGAAAGAGGATACCGTGGTGAGTTACAACCGGAACCTGACCAAGTCGGGGACTATCATTGATTGCACCTGGTATCATTCGATTTTACATGATCAGCAAGGAAAGATGACTTCCGTTATGTCGCTCGTACAGGATATTACCTCCCGCAAAAAGGCGGAAGATAACCTCAAAAAACTCAACGAGGAACTCGAAGACCGGGTACATGAACGTACTGTTGAATTGATGAAGTTGAATGAAGGACTCAAACAAACGGAAGAAAAATACCGCACTTTCTCTGACTTTGCTACCAACTGGGAGTTCTGGATTGATCCGGTGGATCATATGATTTATTGTTCCCCGTACTGTGAACGCATCACCGGATACTCCTCCACCGAATTTGAAGAGAATTCGGAACTGTACTTTTCCATCATTCATCCGGATGATGCCCGGATTTACCAGGAACATAAGAGCAAGGAAATGCAAGTCAATGGGTGTGAACACGAACTTCAGTACCGGATTGTCAAGAAAGATGGAACGATCAGATGGATTGGTCATTACTGCAGACCTGTATTTGACGATACGGGTGATTTTAGAGGAGTGCGTGGAAGTAACAAGGATATCACAGCCAGGAAAAAAATGGAAGAATTACTCATGACCAGCAATAAGAAGTACCAGTTGTTGTCTGAAAATATAACGGATGGGATTTTTATCTGCAAAAAAGGAAGGTTTGAGTATGTCAATAAGGCCACCTATGATATTTTTGGATATAAAGGCCGGGAACTGGAAAAGATGAAGCTAACCCAATTAGTCGTCTCGGATTACAATGAAAAACTGGAGAAAATCCTTTACAGCACAGAAAAGACGAACCGAAGTTGCAGCATTGAAGTCGAATGTTTGAAAAAAGATTTTACAATTGTCTTTGTTGAAATCATATTGAACTATGTGGCAAACGATAAAACAGTTTACGGTGTGATTCATGATATTACGGAAAAAAAGGAATTTCAGAAAAATATGGTTAAGGCCATTATCCAGACCGAAGAAAAAGAACGGGCACATTTTTCGAAGGAACTGCACGATGGATTGGGACCCTTGCTTTCGACCATTAAGCTCTATCTGCAATGTTCGGAACGGCTCACCAATACCAAGTCGAGAAAGCAGATCATAGGGAAAGCCGGAGAAATCATTGAAGAAGCGCTTTCAACTGTCAAGGAAATTTCGTATAAACTGAGTCCTCATTTACTCACGAATTATGGATTGAGTTCAGCCATTAAAAATTTTGTGGATAAATTGAACGATACAGTCTCCACGAATATCTATTTTGAAAGCAATTTTGTACGTCGGATTGATGTTGAAATTGAGACAGCCTTTTACCGGGCTGTGATAGAGTGTATTAATAATACGCTCAAGTATGCCGAAGCCAGTCAGATTTATATTCATTTAATTGATTACGGAGGTCAGATCCAGTTACAGTATAAAGATAATGGCATTGGGTTTGACATCGATGAAATTCTTTCAGAACACAGAGGATTGGGGCTGTTCAACCTGCAAAACCGGGTACATACTTTTGGCGGAAAGGTGGAGCTATTGAGTGAGCCAGGGAAAGGGGTTGATTATTTGTTTACAATGAATGTCTGAAATCGGGAAGAAACAACACAGGTACTGTAATAAAACTAGGATAAAAAAATCAATGCAGAAATATCAAAAGCTTATTAAGTAGAAATAGAAATGTGACCCCCATTTGTGAGTCAGAAACCAGAATATATATATGGAGCAGGAAGTAGCCATTCAAATCTATTATAGATTCAATAATCAATAAGAATCAGCATTATACTAATTTGAGATTGAATTGATGCCTGAAAGTGTGACTATGATTTGTGAGTTAATGGTGAATTTTTCAAAACGAGATTGTTCAAAGTTCTTTCCTTTAGAAAAAAACGCATCAAGCAATCTCCCTTAAGTTTTTGCGTGTGTTTATTCTGGTAGTATAGTTAAATATTTGATTTGACTCTTATAGCTTTTTGATTTGACATACAAATTTATATCTTTGTGTCTTGTTGTTAAAACGCTGTGATCAAGACTGACAGGAATGTTGGTTGTTTATTAAGAATTTTTGAACGATCCCAGGGGGGGAATATATATTTTTGAGATTGAATGATGATGATAAATACTGCCATTTGATTGACTTAAATAACATACTATTCATGGTAAAAGGTGGCAATTCTGTTACCACTCTTCTTCGTACTAAAGCTGAAAAGCTAATTACGTACAGACCCAATCATTTTATTGTAAATTTTACCGAAGGAAAACTACTAAAACCGCTTTATGAGCTTGAATAGCATGTATTTTGAAGGGAAATACATTTTCTTGTATTTTATTATTATTTAGATTGTAAAGCAACAAATAATGTCATTTTTTATACTTTTGTAATATGAATGCTATACTAACAGAGAAACCGAACATCATAATTGTTGATGATCACCTGATTTTTCGACAAGGACTGAAATCCATCATTACGTTAGAAAATATCGCTAATGTAATCGGGGAAGCATCAAACGGGTTAGAACTACTGAAACTTCTGACAGAGTTAAAGCCTGATTTGGTTTTAATGGATATTGATATGCCTCATATGAACGGGTTAGATGCCACGGAAAAAGCCATGGAACTTATGCCTGAACTCAAGATCATTGCCTTCAGCATGTTTAGTGATGAAGAGTATTATTATAAAATGATCGATCGGGGTGTGAAAGGATTTATCCTGAAAACAAGCGGTATCAAAGAACTTGAGAATGCAATTCAGAATGTCATGTCGGGTGATTCGTATTTCTCAAATGAGTTATTGAGAAAGATCATTAATAATTTTGGGCATTCGACAACCACCAAGCCACTACTTCAAGATAATTTAACAGAAAGAGAGATTGAGATCCTGCAACAAATTTGCCTGGGATTGTCGACCGATGAGATCGCAGAAAAGTTGTTTATAAGTCCAAAGACTGTTAAATCGCACAAATCCAATCTGTTAGAGAAAACTGTTTGTAAGAATACACCAGCTCTCATTTTATTTGCTATTAAGAATAAAATTGTTGAAATATAATTTTGTCTGCCTGATTGAATAAAGTATATTCATTTTATAATCAACAGAATAAGCTGTGTGTGCTTCTTTTGAAGGATATATAGCTACTTCTTTTGTCCTTTTAAATACTCCTTTTAGTCTAGCCAATATACCTCTTTAGTACACTTAATCATTAGCCAACAGCTTGTATCTTTGAAGTCTTAAAAACAAGCTGATTCAATAAGGTGGATTTATAATGGAACATTTCAAACGGAGCGTATAGCTGTTTCAATACATCTCAGACTTTGAATTGGATTACGCTTCAGTGAAGTCAGTTTTTGAGAAAACAAAAAGTTTACTTTAGTCAAAAATTTACCAGTTAATTTTAAGAAGATTAAGTTTACCTTTGCTATTTAAAATTTATCTTTTGTTTACAGATCTGATAACCAATTAAGAAGTGGGTTTCTAGGATCTATCTTAGAATTAGTATGAACCAATCTATTTTAGATTGGTTCATTTTTTAGCTAGCACCTGGACGCTTTCGGGGTTGGATATCTTTGTTTTCTAATAATCCGAATAATGGATGCATACTAATCCTTTATTTCGATTAAAATACTCCTTTTATTGATTGAATATACTTCTTTTGGTTTACAGGATTATGAATTCCTATAAGTAATTTTACACACATATTATCCAATGAAGCGTTTTCGTATGGAATGAAGTGGTAAATAGGAATGAATGGACTATATTAATGAAAGGACAGTAATTTGTGTCAAAATGATATTGGCCCAATAAAGCATTAGTGATGCATGCAACATGAAAAACACAAGAAAAACACACATATTATGAAAAAACCAACAATTATTATTGTGGATGACAATCAGACCTTCAGACAGAGTCTCATCCTGCTTATTACAATAGAGAATGTTGCGAATGTCATTGGCAAAGCATCAAACGGAGTTGAATTTTTGGAATTGCTGACTACGCACAAACCTGATTTGGTTTTAATGGATATTGATATGCCTGAAATGAATGGAATTGATGCTTCCCAAAAGGCGCTTGAAATGATGCCCGATTTAAAGATAATTGTTTTTTCTATGTATGGGAATGAAGAATATTATACAAAAATGAGGCAGCTCGGGGTTAAAGGGTATATTCTCAAATCATGCCATATAGACGAATTTGAAAAAGCAATCCAGGACGTTATGAAGGGCAAAGATTACTTTTTTACCGACATTAAAATAGCAGACATAAAAAACAAAGAACTCAAGATAGTAGATAAGATTCTTTCTGAGGACTCCGATCTAACCATCACCGAAATAAAATTAATTCAAAACATTTATTCCAATTCGTCAAATTAGAGATCGCCGGGAAATTAATTTGGAATATCAACCTACTATTCAATCCGGGATATCGAAATCTGTATGTTTAATTTTCTGTATTCGAAAAAAGGCTGATCAATTTACTTTTAGAGACATGGATTTTTGATATATTTTCAATAGTACCTTCTAATTAATGTAGTTTGATTCTTCGATTTATTTTGTGTAATTTAGGTCAATTAATTGATATGTTGCTTTTTTTTGTTCACTTAATGCCTGATCTGAACTTATTCATTAGTTCTTTAGGCGGATGATCTCCTACTCCTTTTGTTCCTTTAAAATAGGACTATTTATTAGGAATATCCATATATTGGCCCATTTTATTTATTTTTGGAATATATAATTTTGTTGATTAAAATTAACAAAAATGTTGGATTTTAAATCATGCTAAATAATATACCTAAACTATGAACCCCCATTTAAATAAAAAACCTGACATTATTATCGTTGATGACCATCTCATCTTTCGACAAGGGTTAAAATCAATCCTTGCATTACACAATATAGCCAATGTGATTGGTGAAGCGTCCAACGGGATTGAGTTTCTAAGGTTATTGGTCCATTTAAAGCCGGATTTGGTTTTAATGGATATTGACATGCCTACCATGAACGGAATTGAAGCGACTGAAAACGCCATGAAGCAAATGCCCGAACTTAAAATTATAGCCTTCACAATGTTCAGTGATGAAGAATATTATTATAAAATGATTGATCGTGGAGTCAAAGGTTTTATTTTGAAAACATACGGGATTAGTGAATTACAGAATGCAATTAAGAATGTGATGTCGGGGGATTCCTATTTTTCAAATGAGTTATTGATGCGCATTATCAAGAACTTTGGTCAGCTAAATAAAGTTATGCCATTAAAACATGATAAATTGACTCCCAGGGAGATTGATGTATTGCAACAAATTTGTCTGGGATTGAGTACCGATGAGATTGCCGCAAAACTATATATTAGCCCAAGGACAGTAAAATCGCATAAATCCAACTTGCTTGAAAAGACAGTATGTAAAAATACACCGTCACTTATCCTTTACGCAAAGAAGAATAAAATTGTTGAATTTTAGGGTGTTCTTCAAAGAAATAAACGCATTTAAAACGTATCAATAAGCCAAGATTTGGATAAAAGACAGGATGTTATCATTGTTGAAGATTACTTGATTTTCAGACAAGGCTTAAAATAAATCCTTGAATCGGAGAATATTTTGAATGCTCTTGGGAAAATATCAACCTGCATTAAATTCATTGATTTACCAGTGCATCATAAACCTGATATGATTTTAATGTGTATTGACATGCCAAATATGAATGGTCTAGAAGCAACAAGAAAGAGCCTTAAACTTGTGGCTGAATTAAAAATCATTGCATTCAGTATGTTCTATGACAAACAGTATTATTCTAAATTGATAGATCGATGGTTTCTTGGTTTTAACGTGAAAACAAGTGGCATAAATGAACTCAAAATTGCCATCAAGCATGTAATAATGGGAGAGAGCACTTTTCGAATGAACTTTCAGGATAAATTATCAATAATTACAGACATTCCTATAACCCAGTTTGACTAAAAACGATAGATCGACTCTCCGGGAAATTGGCATACTCAAACAAATTTGTATAGGATTAATGAACGAGGAAATTGCAGCGAAACTTTTTATTAGACTTAAGGCAGTAAAGTCGCATATACTGAAAAAGCAAAATGCAAAAATGTAACTGCTCTTATTCTTTTCGTTGGGAAGACAAGATTGTCGACTTAATCAGAATTAAATATTTTAATCATCGGTTACTGAATCCCATTTTTCCCCTACGATGAAGATTTAATGTTGTCAGATTTAGCCAATCCAAGCAATTTTTTGCTAGTGACACTAATTACGTGATTCGAATTGTGTTCTTGTGTTTTTTTAAAAGACAATCCAATCTAAATTTAATATCGTTGAATGATAGCTGAAACAATCTCAATTGTGATTTATAAATCGGCGTTTGTATTTTGAACCCCTGCCACTTTTTTCACTAGTACTTTAGTCTGATATTTATCTACTCCTTTAGTCTTCATAAAATACGTCTATTATCATGAAAGTATCCTCTTTTAAACCCATTTAATTTATTTTAGGATTGTATAATTTTACAAAATAATGTAGGGTGGTGTTTCAAGTTTAAAACCGTATAAATATTATCAACCCAAAAATAGATGCATACAGATATCAAAGTAAAACCGGATATAATCATTGTTGATGATCATAAGATCTTCAGACAAGGACTAAAAGCAATCATAAATTTTGAGGACATTGGGACTGTCATTGGAGAAGCATCGAATGGAGAAGAGTTTATAGAACAATTGAGAAGTTTAAAACCGGATTTAGTATTAATGGATATAGATATGCCTCAGATGGATGGTTTTGAGGCTACTGAAAAAGCACTTAAAATAATGCCCGGATTGAAAATTGTTGCATTTACAGTATTTTCTGAGATTGAGTATTACAACAAAATGGTGGATATCGGTGCTAAGGGTTTTATTCTCAAATCAAGTGGAGTTAATGAACTTGAAAAGGCGATTGAAATTGTAATGAAGGGAGAGAATTATTTTTCAGGAAGTCTCCGGAATACAAATAAAAAGAGCAAGGAATTAGGGATAATGAATAAAACATATAAAGCTGAGTCAGGAAATACTGAAATGAATGAGAAAATGCTTTTTTTTCCATGGGTTGTCAATAAAATAAATTAATTTAAATGCAGAGTACCTATAACCGACCATGAAAACACCGAAATTAGTAATCGTTGATAATAATCTCAACTTCAGAAAAAGATTGATTTTTCTCATAAATATTGAGAAATCTGCAACAATCGTCGGAGAATCGACACATGGTGAAGAACTTTTCAGGCTCTTGACTATTTATCAACCAGATGTCTTGTTGATAGATGTCGATATCCCTGAACTGAACGGAATACAGGTTATCCGGGAAGCTTTGAATGTGCTGCCGGATTTAAAGGTCTATGCATTTACTTTATTTGATGACGATGAATACATTATTGGATTGACTAAAATTGGCGTTAAAGGATTTATCCTTAAATCAAGCGCTATTTTTGAATTAGATAAAGATATTCATTCCCTTTTAAGTGAAGAGAATTATAACCTAAATAACCAGGTTATTAACATTCTAAATAGCACAATGAATAACAGGTTGCACAATCCGAAAGGGCATAAAAGAAGTTCAAGAAGAATAAAAAATTTGAATATAAAGAGACACTTTGCTCCAAAAATACGAAAAAGGCTACTCGTTTTAAAAGGCATCTTCTTATGAAAATATAGGCTTACATTAAATTTCTAACAAAAAATCAATTATGAAACGTCTCATTTTTATCTTGGTAATTATTCTGCTAGCACCAGCAGCAGTTGTATTTGGACAAAAGAAGTCTTCGAAAGGTTTAGATACAATACACAAAGTAACAACTGTACAGCTTGAGAAAATGCAGAAAAAGAAACTTATGACAAAAGCTGTTTATACCTGTCCAATGCATCCAGAGGTGCTACAGGACAAACCCGGAAAATGTCCAAAATGTGGAATGAATATGATAAAAAAAGTGGCTACACTAAAAATTGAGCGGACAAAGAAATAGATTTATAACTAAAAATAGTTTAAGTAAAAGGAAACAAATAATGTCGTATAATTTTAATTTAAAATGAGGGGATAAGGGTTATACGTTCTTTCTTAATCGAAAATCAAACAACCCAGATCAAATTACCTCACTCCATTTTTTTGATAATTTATTGTACTATTTTTCAAGTAAGAATAATAGTACAATAAATTGGTTTTATTATTTGTATAAGTAAACAGGAAGATATTGAAAAAATAGAAGTAAGAGTTTTGAATAGTATTCCAATCCTGTATATAGGGACTGTTCAACTAGTCGAAGATATCCAGCTTGGTTTCTTTGATGTGGGTGGTGAAAGGAAGGATGATTGCGGTTTCATTGTCTTGCTTAATAATGGAAATGCAAATAAGGCATTTGCAGCTGTTAAAGAGAAAATGAATAAAGTCACCAAGGGATTGCATTCAAGGCGTATTTAGGAATTAAAATAATCAAATTGTTGTTCACAGGAATGATTCTATAGGTGAAGGAAATGTAGCTGTAAGCAATACAATCAGTCAAATGCCGGTGGATGTGTCAATCGCTTTGACAATCAGCACAATATACCAAAAAATGTTATCTGGAGGCTATCTGATAACAGTTGTTCCCGGAACAACCCTGAAAATGTAAGAAAAGTCATTTTTTGCTACCTGCTCGTGAAATAGTTGGTGAGTAACATTATTTCCCGGTTTATAACATCCGTTAATCACCAATTGAAAAGAGGTTCACAGCTTCTTACCGCGGGTTTTCGGGCAAAGTAAGTGACTAAAAAATAGTATCCCGAAAATCTGGTTACATTAATAAGACCATTGCATTCCCTTTAAGATCTGAATTGTAAAATACTACTGGTACGATCAAAACTTTATAAGAGGGAGGTTCCCCATTTTTTGTAAATCATGATAAATAAAGTCTATTGATATCAAATCTGAAGTGTGAGTTGGATTTTTTAAAGTGATATAATCCAGAGTGTTTCATTAATCAAAGTGAAAGAATTCTATATCTTTTTCCATTCAATAAAATAAGAGGACAAGAATTCGTTTGATTCCTAATCCTTTTGGAGTAGAATCGTTCTATATTTATGCCTAGTGAATATACATATTTTTAATCGAAATTTTCAGACTAACAGTCTATATAAAATAGGTTGGAATGACGTATTTTCGCTAAATTTTATTTAATCAAAGAGTACAAACTTTTCAAATCGAATTTTAAATGAAGAAACCGGATATTATACTGGTTGATGATCATCAAATTTTCAGGCAAGGCATTAAATCAATCATTACTCTTGAAAATATTGCCAATGTAATTGGAGAAGCAGCAAATGGAGAAGAGTTTCTTAAACTCCTTTCGTATTTGAAGCCCGATTTGGTTTTATTGGATATTGACATGCCCGTAATGGACGGATTGGAAGCAACTGAGAAAGCACTTGAAATCATGCCAGAATTAAAAATTGTAGCATTTACTTTGTTTGGTGATGAAGAATATTTCTTAAGGATGATTGAATTAGGAGCCATGGGATATATTTTGAAATCAAGTGATATTAGTGAGCTAGAGAAAGCCATCCATCATATTATGAAAGGTGAAAAGTATTTTTCCAATCATCAATTTAAAAAGAATGGAGGCCGATTAGGCAATAGAGAAATCCAAAAAATATCTCAACGGGAAGTGCATGTAAATAAGGGTAAAGGAACAGGTGACTTATTTCCACCGTGGTTCTAGATTATTGGAAGCAATAAATGAACCTATCCTTGCAGTTGTTTTGATAATCCTGATGTAGGGTGATTCTTAACATGCAGACATTCTTATAAAGTACAAAGTTGAGAGTAAGGCTTATCTGTGTCTTAATGAAGTCGTATTAATGGCTGCCAGATTGTGAATCAACACAATTTGGCAGCCATTCTTTTTGAGCAAAAAAGACTTTAAGGGAGATGATCGTTTGTATGAATCCTGTTCCATCTATAAAATTGATTTAAGTCACAGCAATCTCATACAAAAAAACATCATCCTTTCTACTTACAGTATTTAGTCCTTTAATATATAGCAGATTACTCCTATTTGATTATTTTCGGCAACTGATTTTTAATTAATTTTGTAATTCTAAATTTGACATGATATATAAATCAGATACAATAAAAAATGTTGGAAAACTGGTTCTGATTTGTTTTCGAACTTAAAATCGCTTATCCAGATATCGCTCACAACAACAAAAAATGCCACATTCTTCACTCATTTATTCCTGACAATTCCTGGATTTTGATTCGTTCTGTAAATTAAATTTATGGTTCATAAATTCAAAGATGAAACAAATACAAACAATTTTAATTTTGTCTTTTGTTTTTTTCTTAAATTCCAGAGGACAAACAGTAGGTGACTTCCGTTCAAAAACAGGTGGAACAGGAGTCTGGAATGATTATAATGCATGGGAACGGTATAATGGAACTTCCTGGGTTGCTGCAGAAAATGGACAGATACCTGTTGCAACAACACCTGTAGAAATTAAGGTGGGAGATAATATGATCATTAATGCAGGTTCGTTAGTTTCAGGGAACCTTTTTGTAAATGGATTGCTAACTTTTCATACAACAATTCTAAGTACCTTGTCGGTTTGCGGCAATGTAACCGTCGGATCCACAGGTCGATTTACATCTCCTTCGTCAGGGACAATAACTACACACTTGTTATATATTGGCGGAATTAATGGTCATTCACCCATTGGCGGAGATTTATTTGTCCAAGGTGTATTTGATATGAATGTAATTCCAACAGCTGGAGTACAGGTATCATTTGTTGGAACACCCAATAATTCAATTTCCGGATCCGGGAAGATCAATTTCTATACCTTAAAGGTGGATAAAGGCTCTGGTAACTGTAATTCTGTATTGGAGGTGCTTAATCCAACTATTATTACAATTCCGGATGCCAAATCATCGCTTAATAGATTATTAATTAGTCTTGGTACTTTCAAACTTTCAAGTGCATTGACTCTGAAGCCTTACTATGGATCATTTACGTTATGCGAATCTACGGGAAGACTTTGGTTGAATAATAGTAATGCAGTAGTTCAAAGTGTAGGGGCAGGGGTTGATTCTCAGGCAGGAGGTCAGCTAAACCTGTTTGGAAAGCTTCAAATTGATGCCGGTACTTTTTCTTATGGGGTCGGTGATAGCTTTTTTAATTGCAAAGGGGGGGGTATTGTGTTGGGAGGAGAGAAGGCAGATCTGAATATATATGGATATTTGTCAATTACAGACTCGTCAAAATACATTATGTCCAATGGGAATGTGAATATTTATCCTCAAATAGGAACCAAAAGAATAAGCGGAAATACACCTATTTTCCAGTTTATTGGGAAAAGTATTGATTTTACCGGGGGCGTTTTAACGATAACTGATCCAAATCCTTCAACCGGTACTGACCTGGCCTTAGATATCCAATCAGGGGCCTGCAATTTTTCAGGGAGTACTATCCGTTTTGGAAATGGATCAAGTGACTTGGATGGTACTTCCAATGGATTTATGATAAATACAGGCAACAATTTTCTTGGTGATGTAGTGGTTAATAATTTGGCCACTTCGAATAAGCTAACCAGGATGGTCAAGCTTTCAAAGAATTCAGGAATAGGAGGTAATTTAATTATCAATCCGGGTATTGCGAATCAATTGATATTAAATGGGTATGCCATTTCCTTAAAGGGGAATCTGCTTAATTTTGGGAGTCTCATCTCCGATGCCGGAGCAGGTAGCGGGTTGATAATGACAGGAACAACCCAACAAGAGATACGTGGGAATAATGCTTCTAGTATGAATATTCATAATCTTACTATCTCAAATACATCAACTGCCAATCCTTCTGTCGATATCGAAATGCCAGTTACAGTATCAAATAATCTGACTCTTACTGACGGAACTATTGGTAGTTTGAATAACTCCGTTTTTACACTTGGAAATTCTGCTTTTTCAACCAGCTTGAACATTACAAGATCAGGAGGTTCATTCGCATTAATTCCGAGTTATGCATTAGGAAATGTCACCTCCATTTATCTAACATATAATTCCCCAGTTAATAAAGCAGCTATAACAACAGGAAATGAATTGCCACCTGGAATACAAATTTCTAAAATGACAGTGAATAATACCGGTGGAGTTGTTTTGGATAAGAGCGTTAGATGCATGAACTTAACATTACAAGAGGGCAATCTTGTAACAACCAATACGACTCCCTTAACCGTGACAGGAACCGCTTCTACGAGCATTACAAAAGGAAGCTCAACATCATATGTAAATGGTCCGCTTACACGTGTAATTCCGAATGATGCAACAGGATCAAATTACAAATTTCCAATAGGTAAATCCACATATCAGCCTTTTGAATTTTCAAGTATTACAACCGGCGGTATCGGAACTACCCTTTTTACTGCAGAAGTATTTGATAAAGGTCCATTCCCGGGTACAACAGCAGTTGGACTATCATCTATTAAAATCGATAAATACTGGAAATTGACAGCTGATATTGGATCAGTAACAATTGCTTCTTCGAATGTCATGTTGACCGAATCGGGGTTAACTCCGACTAACAGAATAGGCCAATCAAACAGTTATACCGGAGATTACAATAGTGTTGGCGGAATAATAAACGGGGGTGTAACTATTTCATCCGTCAATCCAATAGATTATTCAACGATAAGTACGTCAACTTATTTCAGAATAGGCACAGCCTCTGGAATTAAACCGGGTGTTTATGCAGTTGGTCCTAATGCGCCCTATGAGGGATACCTGGGGTCATTCCCGACATTAGCTGCAGCTGTTGCGTCAGTTTCTTCAGTACCCTTGTCAGGGGATCTGATTTTTGAATTACAACCGGATTATAAACCCTCCGTTGAAATATTCCCAATCGTTTTGACATCAAATATAGTTACTGATTCAACTGCAACAATAACTTTCAGGCCTGCCACCAGTGTAAGTACAGTGATTGATTTTACAGGATCATCATCCATTGTTACCAATACAGGTGCCGATCATATCATTTTTGATGGTCGAAGAGGAGGGACAGGAACAAGCAGTTTTTTCCAGTTTACCAGTAGTTCAGTAGTTCAGCCTGTTATTTCTCTCTCCGGGGATGTGCATCATAATCAAATTTTATATTCCGGCATTAAAGGGTCGACCACACAATCATCAAACGGGTTACTTACTATTGGTTTGCCAACCAACAGGAATAATTTTATTACTATTGACCATTGTACGTTTGATGGTTCAGGTACTGCAAATAACTGCATTTATGCTTCGGGTATTGTTGTGGATTTTGCGACTACGAATTCTAACTTCTATGATTTCAGAAATGGAGGTGGCATCAATTTAACTGGTGGATGCACTAATACAATCATTGATAGTAACAATTTTTATCAGAGAACCCCTTATAAAGGTTTTGCAGGAACTACATACGGGATATTAGTATTATCAGGAAATAATGTAAGAATCAGCAATAATAATATTGGAGGCAATGATACCGGGTTGGCTGGTACATGGACGGTTTCAACCGATTCACCAGCTGCATATAATTTTACAGGTATTGATGCCACTTCTTTGGCTAAAGGGAGTAAGATTTATAACAATAGAATCCAGAGGTTTGATTGGAAATCGAATGTGTCTGTCTGGACCGGGATAAATGTATCGGGAGCTGTTAATGTTGGGACTGATGGTGCAAATTATATTGGAAATAATACAGCAATTGATAATATCAGGATTACTTATTTTGCTGTTGGTGGACCTCAGGTTTATGGGATAAAAGCAAGCACGGCGGCTATCATCGAAAATAATATTATCGGTTCAATAACAACTCTTATGAACACGGGGATTACTGCAGCAGGTGTCGGTTTTACCGGCATATCAACTTCAGGTACCGGGCTTGTAAACAATAATAAAATTGGCAGCCGAACAGTTCCTATGAGTGTCAATATTACCCGTGAATCAAGTGGAAACGCTCCTCAAAATGTGTATGGAATTTATTCTTCAGCTAATTATGCCCTTATTACACATAATACAATAGCCAATATTAATAATGGATCGACAATAGCTTCAGGTGCAACAAGAGGAATCTATGTTTCAGCTGTTGGAACGGCTTCTTGCACAATAGCATCGAATGATATCTTTTCATTATCTACCTCACAACCGATACCTGGGATTGGTGCTTCTTCCAGTCTTGACGGAGTCAGTATACAGTCGGGTGGTATTGCTAGTCTAATAATATCAGGAAATGTCATCTATGATCTGGTCAATAAATCAAATGCTGCGGTGACTGTTAATGGGCTTATTATCAATTTAGCACAATCATTGGCGGGGAATATGATTGAAAGGAACAATATCCAATGTTTTAACACTACTTCCAATGCTGCAATACAAAATGGCATAAATCTCTTAGCAGGTGAGGCTAGTATCCAGAATAATGTTATCCGAATGGGAATAGACAAAGATGGTAACTCAATAACAAGTACAGCCCAGATAAACGGAATACTTAAGAACTCAGGGATCAATAATTATTATTTCAATACTGTATATATCGGAGGTACCGGAGTGACATCAGGAAATGTAAAGACCTATGCAATCAATATTTTATCTAAGTCAACAATGATCGAGGAGATGCAGAATAATATAGTTGTTAATGTACGGACGAATGCAGTGTCCAAAAAATTAAATCATGCTTTATTTTTCCCAACTCTTCCTCCTAAATCATTGAAATCTGATTATAATATTTACTATACTTCAGATACAGATGGAAAACTAAGTGTTGTTGGTGGAAAAGATTTATTGACGCTTAAGGAACTGCGTGCAAATTATGAAGGTGCTGATTTACATTCCGGCTTTGGTGATCCGTTATTCATTCACCCCAACGATGCATTTGCAACACTGGATTTAAGAACGGGTGATAATTCTCCGGCTGAAGGATCGGGGATTAATATCCCATGGATTGTTGATGATATTGCCGGTAAACAACGGGATTCCAATTCCCCCACTGATATCGGAGCATATTCAGGTAATTTTGTCCCTTCAGATTCAGGGCATGATATTTTTTCACCTGTCATAACGTATGAAACGCTGGGGAAAGGAAGTTCAACGATAAGCCGTTCAACAGTGAATTTTGCATCGATAACCGATAATGGAGGCAATATTAATGTAACCCCGGGTACAAAACCCAGGATTTATTTTAAACTTCAATCCAATGCAAATGTATTTTCAGGGAATACATCAGCGGATAATGGTTGGAAGTGGGTAGAATCAACTGGAACTACATCCCCCTTTGATTTTACTCTCGATTACAGTCTTTTATACGGTGGCCCGGTAAAATTAAACAGCGTTATTCAATATTTTGTTGTTGCACAAAACAAGGCAACAATTCCAGCTGTAACGTTCAATCCGTATCAGGGAGCAGCAGGAGCCAGTGTTACACCGGAAGGAATGACTCCCCCGGGTTCTCCAAACAGTTATTCGGTTGCTTCGTTACTTTCTGCACAAATATATGTAGGAGCCGGTCAAACATATACTACCTTGACCGGGATTGATGGTGTTTTTGCAGCTCTTAATGCCGGGTCAATGATTACGAATACCGTTGTAACCATTAAGTCCGATTTAAAGGAGCCCGGAATTATTCCTTTGTACCAGGTAAGTGAAGATGGTCCAAATGCAGGAAAACTTACACTTAAAATTCAATCGGATGAGTTACCCCATATCATCACAGGGAAAGCAGTAGTTGATTTATCTCCATTAATTTCAATTGCAGGCGCAAAAAGGTTGACTATTGATGGGGGAAATGGTAAATCTCTTATTTTCAGAAATACAAGATCCAACCCGTCGAATGTGGGTGCTGTCATTCAATTTGATAATTCATCCCAATGTGATACACTTACAAACTGTATCATTGAAAGTAACTCAACCCAAACCAGATATGGAGCAATCATGTTTCAAAACTCAGGTACGAATAATGTGACTATTTCAAATAACGATATCCGGAATTCACGTGGTGATACCATTGGCTCGCCAATCATCGGTATTTATTCTAATTCAACGAACAACTTATTGACAATCCTGAATAACAATCTTTTCAACCTGAATAGAAATGGTTCATACGGTATGTATTTACATTATCTGGCAAACGGGTGTAAAATTGCCGGGAACAGTATTTTTATGGAGAAAGGAATAACTGCCTTAGGAACATTTACCGGCTTGCATGTTGGCTATTCTAACAATCATTTGATTTCAGGAAACTATATCGGAGGTTCTGAAAGCAAATGTGGCGGCAGTGACCCGTTTATTATTTCAGGGGCAGGTACATTTACCGGTATTGATTGTAATTCTACAGGTATACCGGAAGTTATTGTTCAGGGAAATACCATACAAAACATCAAAATGATTAATTCTTCCGATCCTGTCTTCCTTGGAATTAATAATATGGACGGACCGATAATTATTTCCGAAAACACCATAGGCCATGAAGCGTTAGCCAATTCAATCCAGATTGCAGGTGCGGGGATTTCATCCGGTATTTCCCATTCTACTTCTGAATCTAAAAGCACGTGTACGTTTGAAAAAAACATCATTGCAAATATAAGTTTCACAAATGCAATAGGAACCCCTACTTTCAGTGCTTTGAAAATGAACGGTGGAATTATACGTAAAAACAATATTTACAACATTGGATCAATGGTTTCCACCTTAAAGCCATCAATATTAGGAATCAATTCAACCAATGGAAATTTTACCAAGGAGTTTTCGAATAATGTGATTTCATTGAATGGTGGTGAAGCTGCTGAACCGTCCTTATGTGGCTTTTATGAAAATTCAATAAGTAGTAATATCGGTTTTTACTATAATTCGATTCATATCTATGGAAGCGCTTCCGGAGTTGCTGATTCGTATGCATTTCGTTGTGCCAGTATTCAAACCTGTATTTCAGAGAATAACATTTTAGTCAATTCCCGAAACGGTGGTTCGGGGAAACACTATGCGATTTATTTAATCCCTCTGACAGGATTTGTAAATGATTATAATGACCTTTATGTTACCGGTACAACATTAGCACATTCTGGTCCGGCAAGTAATGGGAGCGATTATCCTGATATTATTTCATGGAGAAAAGCTTCTGGCCTTGAAAATTATTCTATCTCTGAAGATCCGTTTTTTACCACCCAAACGAACCTGATTCCAACGAATAATTCTCCTGTAATCGGATCAGGATTACCCGTAAACAATCTAACAACAGATGCCATAAATGTTCTCCGCAGTGTAATAGCTCCGACATTGGGAGCCTACGAATTGGATTGCCAACCTCCCACAAGCGGAGGTACTATTGCAAATGATCAGACGATCTGGAACTCCGGTATTCCTGCCTTGATCATAAATATAGTCCCTGCAAGCGGTAATTTCGGTAAGCTGGAATATAAATGGCAACGTTCGGTATCTCCATTTACAACCTGGAGTGATATCCCAACAAGTAATTCCATCACGTATCAACCGGAATTATTGATTCAAACTACCCGGTTTAAACGCCTGGCAGGAACCAGTTGTATGAGGAACTGGACAGATGCAGTTGAATCCAATGAGGTTGTAATTACGGTCACAGTGAATAAGTGGAAAGGTGGCTCTGATAATACATGGAGTAATCCTGAAAACTGGACTCAGCATGTAGTTCCTCTTCCGGGTGATAATATTCTTTTTGATGATGCACCCTTACGCGATTGTTTGTTGGATCAGGATTGCAGTGTCAATAATATTGAAATTAATCAACCGGTATGCTTATTAAATTCAAATGGTCATGCGCTTACTGTCAAAGGTCTTCTGAATATTTCAAATGGAGCACATGTTGATTGTTCAGTTCCAAATTCAACAATTATATTTTCAGGTGATACTGTACAGAAAATCCTGTCTGAAGCTTTTGTAAATCACAGCGTATATGCTTTAACGATCGATAATGTCGCCGGAACTACGCTTTCATCTGACCTGACGGTGCATCATTTGTTGACTCTTAATCCTCTGTCTCGGCTGATAGTCCCTCCAGGAATACTGCTTAATGTGGAAGGAATAATCAATAATCGGGCGGGTGTCTCTGGCCTTGTTATTCAAGCCAGCCCGAAAGGTGATGCTCCTAATGGGTCACTTATATTTCACAATGATCCGGTTCTTGATCCAGTTGTCCCTGCCACTGTTGAAATGTACACAAAAGCATCTCAGATAGATGGATCCTACAAGTGGCAGTTTTTTGGCATCCCGGTAAAATCAATACCTGCTAATCCAACTTTTTCTGGATCGTATGTCAGGGAAATGCACGAAAATGTTACAGGGACAACCGGTTACTGGGAACAATTGCATAATGAATCGACCCTGACATCTTTCACCGGTTACGAAATAACCCAGAAAGAGAGCAAAACCATTCATTTTACCGGAGAACTTGAAAACAGGGATTATGGCCCTGTGCAGTTATCCTATACACCAGATGCTACATACAAAGGGCAACATCTGATAGGAAACCCGTATGCTACAGCTATAAATATTAAGAATGAAGAAATCCCTGCAAATTCAATCACATTTGGGGATGGGATGGATAAAACCGTTTACTTGTATAATACAGGATCGAAGGCTGATTGGTTTGGAGGTGGATTGCAGGGAGCTGGTAACAGTGATGCAGCTGGTCAATATCTTTCAGTGCCGCAGGATGTAGCGGGAAGTGACCTTTTACCGGTATCAATTCCTTCCATGCAGGCTTTTCTGGTTATGGTAAACCTCCCTGGCAAAACAGCTACAATTTCAATTCCATATAGTTCTACCGGAACTGTTGGTAAGAACACATCGCTGCAACGGGTTTTAGCACATAAACCTGTCTCTACCAGGATTGAAGTTAATGGTTCCACGTACAGTGATCGTATGTGGTTATTTACGGATTCGTCTTGTACCCATGGCTTTGATAATGGCTGGGATGGGTATAAAATTATGGGATCGAACCTTGCACCTCAGATTTATGCCTTTGAAGCAGATGCTAATTATCAGGTAAGTACGCTCGATAACATAAACAACACGTATCTCGGGTTTAAAGCCGGAATTGATACAATCTATACACTTACCTTTACTCATCAAAACTGTGATACGCATTATCGAAACATTTACCTGTTGGATGTCAGCGAGAATAAAACAGTTGAGATTACAGCCACTGGATCGCAATACCGTTTTAATTCACATTCCGGATTCGCTTTAGAGAAACGATTTAAAATTATTGCAACACCATTTGATAATGTTCCTGCAGGCTATAAAACGGCAAAAGGAGACAACCCTTTGACTGTTTTTAGTTCAAATCATTGTATAATCGTTAAGAATCAAAGTAACCTGAAAGGTGATTTATACCTCTATGATATGACAGGGAGGTTTATTGAAAAATTTAATTTTAATGCGAATGATATTACAACATTTGCCGTGAATTTGCCAACGGGTTTGTATCTTTCAAAAGCAGCTACCCTGACTGATCAAATTACTGCCAACCTGACACTTCAAGAATAAAAAGAATGAATAAATTTAAGATGAATACGACCTCTTTCTTCATTGTCATTTTACTTGCAGCCTTTATTGCAGTTATTTATCTGAATATCGAGAGTTTGGCTGACGATCATTCAATCCATGCCAATTTCAGAGATACCGGCATTCATTTCCACGGGGAAATAATGCGGTATGCTTCTTCCGGTGCAAGCTTTGCAAACCAGGATGTTGATTTACCAAATTCTGATTTGTCACAAAATTATCATTCACCCTTTTTTAATAAGGGACTCCTTTTTTCAGCTTCTCTTCAACAGAGTTCAATCAGACTTTCAACTTCCTATGCCACTAACAGTACGTATCAAAAAAATCACATCCAACTACATTCCACTTTGTCGCTGATGAATTTGATCAATACGGGTACACAAAACAACGAGCAAAACCCAAACAGTTCCTTCGTACTATCAGGATTCAACTCGCAGGCATTTACATCAAACTTATTTCCCGGGAAAAGAATGCAGCGTCACAGTATAATATATTTCAGGGATGATACTACAAAACAGCACCTGGAATTTCATGTTCTCAATTCAATTCCTAGTTCTAACACAAATGTTTCATTCGTAAATTATTCTGGTGTTCAGGACGACATCGTCGATCCGGGTGATCAACCGGATGGTGATGAAATCCCTGTCCCAAATGGAACTTGCTTCCTCTTGCTCTTATCTGTTATCTATGCCTGCTGGAAAATTAAGAACGTTAGAAAATAACTGCAGCAAAACGAATTACATGAAAATAGAATGTGATATCCATTCTTTTTATGTGTGAAATGCCTGGATTACCAGTTTTATTCATTTCGATATTAAAATTGGTTGCTGGTATTGTCAGATGTTTTAAGTCTGATCGACCAGCAGGTACATTTGAGGCAACGAAAGATCCTGGATATTTTATTTTCAGCGACAAATAATAAGAGATAAAAAGACATAATTAAGCAAATAAAAACTATAATTTTCTCTGTTTGGGTTCCTTTTTGAACTATTGTAAAACTTTTAATTATATTTGCCAAACACTAATTATAATCATTATGGGCAGAATCATTATCCTTATATTAATGCACGCAGTAGGAGATTTTTTTCTTCAAGGACACAAACTCAGTAAGCTAAAGGCGTTGAAATTGCCTTATTTGGTGGAACATGTAGGTATTTACACATTGCTATTTATTATTTTGAGCCCGGTAATTCTGGGATTAACTTTTTTACAGGGACTCGTATTTAGTCTTTTAAACGGGTGCTTTCATTTTGTAATTGATTATTTTACTGGAAAAGAGAAAGCGAAATATGTCAACACTGATGAATCAAAATATTTAATTTCAGTTAGTATCGACCATTCACTGCATCTTGTTATTTTAATTGGGAGTTATATGCTTTTATACCCGGAAGCACTAAATTCATTTGCACCATTTCTAAAGTATTAAAAAGTAGATTGATTTATATTCTGAATACAAATGAATCTATGTTTTTCTGATAAAAAGGGAGGTCATCTCCCTTTTTTTGTGTCTTGCAAGCTGTAAAAATGATGGATATATTGAATCTGTCCTCCTGTATTATCTTTCCGGATTCATAATTTTTACCTTTTACCGAAGCCTTGAATGGATGAAAACACTGATTAATAATTAACGATTTTCCAGCAAGAATCCGACCCGTTTTTCGCTGCCACTTGTTCATACTTGATAGGGGGTTGACAGGGGGTTGACAGGGGGTTCGGAGGGGTAAACCCCCTATGAACCCCCTATGAACCCC
>Ga0302271_10001281_pt1 | contig 24442 bp, 12 predicted proteins | sample III_Bog_N1_1_FD_198767 | JGI IMG/M metagenome (GOLD analysis project Ga0302271, IMG submission 198767) | Peat permafrost microbial communities from Stordalen Mire near Abisko, Sweden - III_Bog_N1_1 | ecosystem: Environmental > Terrestrial > Soil > Wetlands > Peat | place: Sweden: Abisko... | reverse complement strand
TTGTATCACAAATGTACTCCTCTTTGAGATTTCTATTTCAAGTTGAATTATTAACTACATTTTCGTTGTTCTCTTCTATTTAGTTCTTAGACTAGCATTAAATTGTAATTCCCTGTCATTGGTATGATTATTAATTGATGCAAAAATTCCTTTTGAAAATTAACCCACCTCTTTCATTGCATTCTAATTAGAACATACTATGTGATTAATAAGTTGCTTTGCTACAATTGTTTCCTTTAATACAAATCTAAAAGTTTGTTTGAAACTTATTTGCCCATTCAAAACACCTAAATCTATCTATCTGTCAAATTCAAATTAATTGACTTTTGGTTTTTTATCAAAGATTTCATACAAGCCCAATTTAAATCCACTATTTACAATAATTAGACTTGTTGCATATTTTCTGTTTAGTCCAACTCAAACATGAATTCTGTTTTTATTAATCACATATTATCTAAATTATGCTATTATCCTGTGATTGTGTTCTTGATTATTAAACTTTATTCAGAAAACTGTAAAAAGAAATAAAATGGTATGTTGCTTGAAAATTTTTTATTTACTTTTAAAAACCATCAATAATGGAATGCTAATATTTTACAACTAACGAAAAAGAATGTTAAGCTTAAAAAGATTCAATTTCTTTGTAGAGATAAAGAGACAATTAGCTCAAACTATCTTTCTTCTCTTAAGATTAACTTTTCCTCTTATTAACTCTTAACGTTATGAGAACTTGCAATATATCTTGGAACAATTCGCAATCATTGTTTTCTTTAAATTAGAGAAAACTTTGATGATACTCATATGAGTTATGTATTTTGTTTTTTACATTTATTGCTATTGTTGTGCTTGCTCACTTGAACTAAATCACAACTAATACAATTCTCTCTTTTTCTTCTCTTTCTTTTTTAACATGAATATCGGGGGAATATTCAATGAAACTTCCAAAATAAAGCGCATTTTATTTAGCTCATTACAAGCTCATCAATTTTCAAAAAATGGAGTTGAGACAAGCTGTTGGAAATCCTTTCGATGGTCTTAAATCTCGCAGGGAAAATCTCTTTTATAAAAACTCTAGTGGATATCTTAGTTGCAGGGCGTGCAAACAAGAGGCTGGCGATGTAAATAATGTTTTTCTACGAGACCAAAACAAATTCAAAAGGTGTCAGTCAATTTTCCAAAAGCTGCTCAATCAAAATACTGAAATTGATGAAAATAACACAATTATATAGATAAACATAATGCGAAAGACAATGCGCTTGTTGATTCGTTGGAAAGTTTCATTGTTTTGGATCTAATCCACATAGAATCGTCTCATCTTCGTAGCTAAAAAAACTTATGAGAAGAATCCCAAAAAACATTGTGGAATAACCAATATTCATTGGTTGAGGAGGATCTACATAATAAAGAGCTTTTATGAAGGGGGTGGATATGGCTGCACAAAAAAATGTGAGAGAATCTCAAAAAAATATGAAGGAATTTAATGGCAAAGCGAGCTAAAACTTCAAAATCTTTCCACAAATGTCTTCATCCCCATCATAAAGCTCTTTCTTGTTGATTATCCTGTTATGTTTCTTTAATTATTAATTATTCTTTGCAATTATTTGGTACGTTAGATTAGTTAAATTTGAAATTTTTCATTTGATTTATGAAAAGTGATTTTCTTTTTTTAATTTTTCTCTTCCTCTCCGCTTCAAATCAAAAAAATTTAATAAGACTGTTTAATCCAAGCATTAGAGGGTGGGGATAAATTAATTAATGATGTTATCATTCAAATTTTTGATTTGCCATTTGAATTAAATAATTTCGATGAATTAATTAGTGATGAGAATACTTTTTTCTTTTTTGTTATCGAATAATGTATTTCTGGTGATGAGATAGGTTTTTTAATTAGAATCACCCATTACTGCCAGATCTTACAAATAAATATGATAGAAAATCCATTAACAAGCATTTAAATGAAAAAAATCACATTCTGAAAATGAAATAGCTATTTGCTAAATAAGACTTGTTAGTGTTATTATCTTATGATTTTATTTGAGTATCTTAGCATATTTAGTTCTCCAAAAGTTATTGATCTAAGTTAAATTAGAACTATAAATAACTTGCAATATAATCAGAATAGAACTCTAGTTAGATAAACTAGTAAAATAGACAAATTAGATATCTTGATGACGTAGTGTATCTTTGAGAAATAGGATATGTTTGTTCTTAAAATATCAGGACATTTTATTGATTTATTTACAAAATATGCAATATTCCATTATAAAGTTAATATTTTAAAATAATATTATCCTAAAAGTTCATACAAAAAAAAAACGTAATTTCACAGACAATTGTGATAAAAGATTCAAATAAATTCTGAGTCTGGAGTATGCGTTGATTTAGGATTATATAATTATTCGAAATAAAAAAAAAACAATTATCAAAGATTTGATTATCCCAGAAAAACACATGAGTTAATAAAGCTCCTCTGCAACAACACCTGCTTAGACAGGTTCTTCTACTTCTAAGTATGATACAATCTTGAAGACACTTGAAATTCAAGGTGCAAAGGATTTCAAGGATGATGAATTCCCTACTTAAATTTAATCCCTTGTGGGTGAGAATATTGTAGGAAGAAACTCATGGAAGGGTCTAAAATGGATTAGACCTAAAGACATAGTTGGTTATTAATCTGCTGAAGTCATTTAGGGAATCATAGAACCAGGTGATATTCGCCAAGGATATCTAGGTGATTGCTATTTCTTGTCTACTCTAGCTTCTCTAGCGGAATGGCCAGGTATGAATATTATTGTGAGTTCAAACAATAAAAAGAAGAGTGTTAGAAATAATTAAATGATGATTTAACTGAGGAGGGATAATAACGCGCTTAATTATAGAGCTGCTTAGTAATCAAGATTAATTAATCAAATTGATTTTGTTGGGTTAAATTATCTTTTTTGGAGTTTTCTCACATAGATTTAACCTAAATTTGATTATTATCTGCGAATTTTATCTAATTTCTTAATATATTGACTTTAATTATTTTTTCTTAGATAGAATCAAGGCATTGTTTGATGATGATAAACCGAATCCCTTTGGATGCCATTGTGTAAAAGATAGTTAGAATCTTTTATCTAATTCAAGTTTTATTTGATGTTATTTTTTGAAAAAAATAGGTGAGAATCTGTGATTAAGGCGAATGGAAGCAAGTAATTATTGATGAATATTTCCCTTGCATATCATCTTCAAAAGGACCAGCTTTCACAAAAGGAAATCAAGGTGAAATTTGGGTCATGCTGCTCGAAAAAGCATGGGCTAAGATCAACGGATCTTACGATGGTATTGAAGCTGGACTTACTAGAGAATGTCTGCATGATTTTACAGGTGCACCTACTTAAACACTCTGGCTAGATGAACCTTAGACATATGACAAAGTATGGGAAACGCTCCTTATCGGAGAAGCTAACAACTATGCTATGACATGTGGTTCAACTGATCAAGATAAATCCAACGAAGTTAGCAAAGTAGGGCTTATTTGTGGTCACGCTTATTCTTTATTAGGCGCTTATTCAGTGAATCATCAAGGGAAAACAGTTAAATTAGTCAAGCTCAGAAATCCTTGGGGCGAAAGAGAATGGAATGGAAACTGGAAAGATGGTGATCCAAAATTTGAATAGCTCTCTGCTGAAGATATTAAGAAATTAGGAAGTAAAAAAGATTTAAATATTTTTTTAGTTTTTTTGTGATTTTTTTAACTTTTGTTCCATTTCAGTTGCTGAGCGTGGTGGAAATGGTACAACAGACGATGGAATCTTCTTCATGGAATACGACGATTTCAGAAAATACTACACAGATGCTTAAATTTGCTATGTATATGATGGATTCAAATACAGTTCGATTAGAGCCACCAGCACAGCTAAAAAAGCTAAATATTTCAAAATGACTATCACCAAAAAAGGCAGATATTTCATCTCGATTAACTAAAAATCCAAGCGTAAATATCCTAAGGAATTCTAAAAGGAATTTAAGTACTCCACTGCTACAGTTGTAATCGCTAGGGATCGCAAAGATGGAACCTTTGAATACATCGAAGGATAACAAAAAGAAGACAGAGAGGTATGGACTTCAGAAAAAGAAGGAAGTGATTTTGAACCAGGTGTATATTACGTCTACGCTAAGGTCTAGTGGAAATACAATGAATAGGAAGAATTTGTGTTGTCCTCCTATGGAGCTGCTGAGACAGTTTTCACTGAAGCTACAAAAGTGGAATATCAGAATTTTCTCGCCGAGGCTTACTTCGACCATGCTAAAAATGAGAGCACTCGACCAAAGAAGCAAATTGAGAATGGAAAAGCATGGACACTTATTGAACAAACTGATGATGGGTTTTTCTACTTGGCAGTGGAAAATAAGAGTCAGAAAATCATGGAATGCGAGTTTAAGCTAAATAAAATGGGTGGACTCAAATTAAGAAAGCCCTTCAGAGGATAGAATGCGAAACTTTAGCTGAAACCAAATTCTCATGGAGTTGCAGTTCTTAGAGTCAAGGATTACAAAAGCTTATCTGCTATGTCAGTCAGTCAAGCAATCAGCTTCAAATGAAAATAATCAAGAGCTTTTTATTAACAATATTGATTTGTTTGTTGTTTTTGATAAAAATAGTGATAAAAACAGTCATTTTATACAAGTTTCAAGGATTTTTTTAACAGAACACTTAGACATTTTAGAGCAACAAGTTCCTCATAGTATTATGTAATTTTAACATGTTATTGCTGAGGTCTTATGAATTGTAATTAGGATCGTTGATGTCTTCTACACATATTGATGTTCATCCCAAAAAGAAATTAAATTTTCTCAAAATACTACTATTTAAATAAAAATTCCTCTTATCTTTTGATTTTTTTAATCATTGAAACTCTCTCTCTTTTTCTCTCTTTAAGCTTTTAGAAGATAGTGAATCTTTGACAGTTTAAGCTTAGTTTATTCGTTCCTAAATTTTGAACTCAAATGGAGAAAAAAAATATCCGAAAAATAGCAGGATACGGTTAAATAAACAAATCAAAAAAAGGGTGAGGATGTTATTTTATTCATTTAATTGAATTTCTAGCTTCGCATAAACTAGCAAACAAGACAATTAAATCAATTTCTAATAAGCGATTGATTACTTTCAAAGAGAAACAGAAGAGAGTTAGTCTGTGCGTGTGACTGCTGCTGCGGCTGTTAAAATTCATAATTGTCTCAATGCTGTTTAGTAAGTTATCGTAAAATATCATCAAGACAAATTCATCAAAACATAGAGAATCTAAAAGTGTCGAGGGACTAATATCTTCTTCTTCTCCTTCTTCGATAGCTTAAGGAAAGCTTAAAAAAGATGGTAATCTTAGAGATCCATATAAAAATACCAAAATCAATGGTAATTATGCAGATTCCAAACGATATTTAAAGATCCCTGAAAACTCTAGTGGAGTTAATAGTATTGATGAACTTGACGGATGGAACTATGGATAATTATAAGAACAGTAATAGTAAATTTAGCCTTATTAGTAGCCTTAGAGCTACATGAAAGACCCTCCAGGGACATTTTCTGGACTGCGCATAGTCACTTCGAATAAATTCGATTAAGCGAATAACAACAACAACGAAAGTCGCAATCAAATTTCTAACAATTCTTCTTCTTTATCCTCACAATCATCTTTATCATCGTCACAAATAGGGGTAAACAATGAAAGTGCTATTTATCTAAGAAAGAAACCAACTATTCATAGCAAGTAAGAAATTGAAAAAGATAAGATTACCAACAGATAAAAGTAAAATAACTCAAAGGAAAAGATAAATGGCAGTGGAAATAGTAGCAAAAGTAAGAATAAAGATATTGATGATAGGTCTAGTAAATCTAAATTGTTATTACTGTTATAACCTCCAAAGTTGCAGTAACAGATACCAACTAAACCCAAAGAAATTTAATCAGACAAATCAAAAGAAGGAAAAACAGATAGGAAAATCAATGATAAATCAGTGGAGAAATATTCCAATCGATCGAATAAAACACCTGTCTTAGCATCTGAGGGTCTTCATTCAAGCAGATTATGCACTCCTGAGAAAATGCATCCCATACAGAATAGTTCGAAGAACGGTTTTACAAAGAATAATAACAACAACAATAACAGTAGCAGTAGTAGTAGTTATAGGAGTCGTAGCAGTAGCTTGTTCGTTATGAAGAATGATAGATAACACTCAAATGTTCCTTGCCATCCTTTGAAATAGCCAATATTCGAGAACTCACTGGAGAATAAGAATCGATTTGAGATATCAGAAATATCTAATTCTTATAAGAATGTTGCTGATAAGAAAGATGGTTAATACTACCAACAAAAGCCACTCCGAAGCAACAATCAACAAAAACACGACGATAACAACGAAAACTAGAATGTTTCCCCTTACGAAGTGTTTTTCCAGGGAGAAAAGAAAATCCAAAGTACATACGTTCCATAGTAATCTTTATCATTGTTGTAGTAAAACCATAAAGTATCTGAGATGCGATTGAAGAGGATAAGAGAATAGAATAATGTATCTAATAGTAGAGTTTTGAATTGCTCAGAGAGTATGGTAGATGAGAAGAGTGGAATGCTAAAAGATTAAGCGAAAAGGAGAATATTGTAGATAATTTAAAGGTAAAATGGGTAATAATCTGAAAATGAATCAGAAAAGGATACGCCAAGTAACCATCCAATGAAGATTAAACATCACCAGTTAGCAGAGAATTCAACTGAAAATCAAGAGAATATCGGATGTGAAGAACAAGAAAATGAAATCAAAGGGTACATCAAAGGAGTAAACAATAAAAATAATTATTTATTGTTCTCTGAATAAAGTTGGAATGTAATTTGATTAACATTTATTGTATCTTTTGTCTAAAAAGCTTATGAAAGTGTTGAAGAAGATAAGCAGTGCTAAGAAGACTAATCCTAAGATTGAAGGATCGAATCCTTAGTAGTACACACAGGTTAGTACCTCGAAGATCAAAATGGCATCTATTTTGCATTCTTCGAAAATCGATTAGCTTTCGTTAATCAGACATGAAAGCCCCAGCAAGAAGCAATATGATCCAGTGAATTACAGTTATCCCGATGCACTTAATTTTGAGATCAAATAACTCAGCGAGAAGAAACTTTCCTCGAAAAAGAACACTCCATTGAAGAATGGTCTTGCTTTTTCAATGCAAGATAAGCAGATTGAAGGGATAATCAACAATAATTCCAATAAATATAACCAATAGCAGGAGAATGTTCTTTTTGAGAATTCTCAAAATACCAATCAAAAGCTAAGATTAAACAACGAAAATACAACATCTAAGAAGCATGTTTTGCATAATCTAAGCCCTGCTAATGAATCTGATTTAAAATTTTATGCAAAGCCATCATCTAGATCTGCAAATTCAGATAAATAACAATAATTTAGTTTAAGAAAACATATTTTTGATAATAAAACTGTTAATCGATAAGGTGATTCAGTGCAGAAACAAGAAGGCATTGGATATTATGATTTTGAAGGATAAGGAGGGTTATAAGTGTTCAAATAATAGCAAAATAATGATAAAATCAATTAGAATCAACCAATCCTTTTGCGTAAAAGAAATGCAAGTATTAACAGCAGAACTAGCAGGAGTAGTAGTATAAATGTGAATAATCCTACAAGCTCTAAGGATGTGTTAAGTTAACCTTAAGAAATCCATTAGAATTTGCATAATATCTAACCAAACATTGAAAAAGTAATTTTAGATAAACTGAACAGGAAACATAAAAGAAGTGTAAGTGCATATCGAGTTTAGAAAGTATAACCTGTAGCTACACAACGAGAACGATCTGTTTCGACTAAAAATCAACATGGATAAGGGTATTTAAGGAATAATCCAGTAGTGGAAACAGTAGTTTCAAAAGATACAATACTCTCAAGGGATATGTAAAATGAAGGTCTTGTGAGAGTTCATAGAGGAAGTAGAAGTGTGATTAAGATATTGAATCCATATAAATCAGCTGAGAAATTAGCATCGAAAGGATAAAGGAAAATAAATCATAATCGATGTACATCAGAACCAAGGGGGATTAGTTTATAAAGAGATGATGAGTAGCAGTAACAACAAGGATTCGTGTGGAGATAGAGATTACAAGAATAAGAATAGAATAGTATAGGGGTAGGAGAACAAGGATAAGATTAGTAAGAAGGAGGGAAGTCTTAGAGAAAGTCTTCAGTTGTTGGCGTGAGTAATTTTAGAGAAAGAAGAGCGTAGATGAAGAGTGCTTCTTCAGCGTGTGAATCGAATAAGAAATTAAAACATTAGTATTGGATGGATATTTTGATTTCGAGTGGAAATACACCTGAAAAATAGCATAATATTGAAGAATCGGAGGAATAAAGAAGGGAAAAGGAGACAAAGGAAGAAGAAGAAGTTGAGGGAAATAAAAAAGTTTAAGAAGATTCAAAGCAAGAAAAGGAAGATATCAGGAGAAAAACACCTGAGAGGTAGGTTTTAAAGATCGAAAGCAATAATAATGAGGCACCAAATATTCCGATTCTAAGTCTCAGCCCTATTGGTTATGTTGAGAATCATAGAACTAGCTTGAGTAATATGGAAGCTACTCATAAATCAATTGAAGTACCATATGAGAACTTCGATAGATTCCCAACTTCCATGTTCAGTGAGGAGACTTAACTTTAGAAAGAGGACAAGTAATAATAATAGCAGCAGCAATGGATGAGATAATCACAAGTTGAGAAGGAAAATAATGAAAAAGAAGCGTTGATTCAAGAACTGTCGTAGATTATTCGATAAGAACCTCGTGATTAGCAGAGGAGAAACGATAATTAGGCAAGGAAAGTGATATCTTCATAGAATATTGTTTTCTTTGATCAAATGTTGAAAGCTGGAGGGTCTAAGCCGAAATTATTTGGAGAAGAGAGTTAATTGAGTGGGATTGCAGGTAAAAAAGAGAGACTTCGATCGAGGAATTCGTTTTGTAGCTCAGATGTAGCACTTAGGGATTATTTACATATTGATCATAAGAGTTAAATGCGCGCTCCATCTGTAGGATTAGATGCAGGAGGAGGAGAATAAGTTTAAAAAAGTTAATTCTTCTAAGAACCTTTGATGCCATTGTAAGGGTAATAAATTCCTTAAATTAAGCCGGCAAGATAGCAATAGCGAGTACCAACAAATTCCATGTTATTTCTAAGAAGTGGGGCTAATATTGTTAAGCCCCCAAGCTTTTAAAGAATCTTTGTTTCACCAGAATAAAGGATATTCAAAAGAAACAATTAAAGTATTGCTAGTTTGGAATCTAAAGATGATGAAAGGATTCTTGATTTACTCTTATTGGATACTCTAGAACTCAAAGATAAGCTTTCTGTAGATGAAACACAGCAGCAAAAGCAATTACAAAATAAATAGCTTTGAAAAGATAACATCACATATTAATTCTTTTATAGTTTTTCTTTCTTTTATTATCAAAAATATGAGTGGATATCTTCACTTTATTTCTATTATTCTCATGAAAATTCACTTAATTTTTCCCAGAAATTAGCTGAAATGCAAGAGGACAACAAATAAACTAAATTTGATCTTGAAAAATATTATTAAAAGTCAATTATGTTAAAAAATTCTAGCTTTCAATTTTTCCAAGACAAAAAGTGTATTCTTATTTGTTTTTATTATTACAAACCCTCCTCTCTCTCTTTCTCTCTCCCAGATATTAATAAAATCTAGGAGTCACTGATCATACAAGAAATTATTGTGGTGTTACAATCAAACAAACAAAAACTTAATAATCATTTCAGAAATTTTGTGGGAAAAAGCAACAATAATATACTACTCGTGGATAAATCGATCAACTCAGTAGGTGTGTAAAAGAAGATGCAGTCTCGTGAGGAAGACAAACTTGGCCATAAGGATGAAAAGACCAAGAACAGTACGATAAAGAAAAAGATTCTTGAAATCTTTAAGAGACCTCCGTTGTCTCGTTCCGCGTCACAGCTAGCGTATCTCATGAAAGTTACGGAACATATCAAATTTTTCAAAGATTTAAATGAAGAAGCGTAAGATAATGATGTTCACAGGTAGTGCTGCTAATATTTTACACTTGAGACATATCCCAAAGGGCATCCAGTCATTGTCATTAGTAAGGATTCAGATAGTGTTTTTGAATTGATTTTGTTTTAACATACAAAGTGATTAAAGATCTTAAGAAAAAAACTTTCTATTTTTATGTATTTTCAGATACTGTCGGCGAAAAATTCTACATTATACTAACTGGAACGGTGTCAGTCCACATAATGAAATAAATCGATGATAAATCGGAAACTCCTGAGCTAAAAAAGGTAGCTACAATGGGAGCGGGTTAGTCTTTTGGAGAGCTAGCCCTGATAGCAGATTAACCTAGAATGGCTACGATTCTATGTGAAGAAGAATGTGATTTCTTAGTCTTATCTAAGCGAGCATTTGATAGGATATTAAAATACAAGAAAATGCTAAATTCTAAGTTATCTTATTTGGAATCACTCCCTTTGTTTGCTGAAGTGAACAAGTCCTTTGTGAGGGAGATTTATTCAAGATCAGAATATGTAACATTTGTAGCGAAACAAAGTGTATTTTTAGAAGGAGAAGACGCTAAAGCTATGTATATTGTTACTAAAGGCATGTTTAAGGTCAGTGAAAAAAAAGAAAAGAAAAGAAGATTTGGTTTTTTAGAAGAAAAATTATTTGATTTGAAATTGCTTTTTTTATAAACAAATTGACACAGGGAATGAAGCGGTTCTATGTTGAAAAGAAGCAAGATAATGAACTAAGTTAAAAGAGGCTAGAAGAGAAACCAATGGATGATTTTAGAATATAAGAAAAAAAAAGGGATTTCAAACTTATGCAAGTAAAAAATGATAGTTTTGAGATGGTTTATTCAAAAAATTTTGAGTTTACAATTCATTTTTTCTCATTTTTTGCCGTTGGCTAGATAATGACATACAATCCGAATGATTATTTTGGTGAATAAGAGCTTGTAGAAGGCACCAAACGAAATTACACTGTCTTATGCGACTCTGTCGAAGGGGAGTTGCTTGTGATAAAGAAATCACTTTTTCTTTCGAAAGTTGTTGGTGATCAACGCGGGAAACAACGCATGGCAGAATATATCTTCCAAAAGAAATGTCTCTAAAAAAACAAATTCTCGTAAATCCAAGAGTAAGTTAATAAATTCTGGTAATTTCTTAGAGAAGATCGATAATAGTTGAAGAATAATCTCGAGTTAGCTGAGGAAATTCGGAGCAGGAAATAAAAAGCTGAAAGTAGAACAGAGATATCGTCAGATGAAGAGGATTACTTCAGCTAATCACATTAGTAGTCATCATAATAACTAATTTTGTTTAATCAGAAGGATTTGTAAATGTCTGAGGTGAATCTTAGAAGAGCATAATCTAAAAATGACATGCGTAGTTCTGTTAAAATTGCAAGTTAATTGAATTCTTCTCCGAGATTTCATCAATAAGAAGGTGTTCCTGTTCTTATGAAGATGTTGAGTATCAATACAGTGGATGATTTTGGGAAGAAGGGTAAAAATAATAAGTAAAATAATCCTACTTATTTTAGTGGTTCTTTGTCTTCAAAGAAGGACTAATCTTAATCTAAGAGTCCTATATTATAAGCTACGAGAAGGAAGTATTCTGATAACTCATCACTGGCTTCGTCGCAAGAAATTACAAGTTTAAGGAAGATTTAAGATTTTAAAGTGGAGACAAATAATCGATTTGGTAGTGATAATATGGAAAAGATGGAATTTAAGTTGATCCCAAAATAAGTTCAAAATGACACGAAAGTTGGAAAAGATCAGTAGAAAGATGCAGATCAACGAAAATCGTAGGAATAGTCTCAATTAGGAGAGAGTATGCAGTATATATTATTAAGATAATTAGATGGCTTGAAAGGAAATGAAGGAGATGAAGATATTGTCAAAAAGAAATAGGAGGCTTTTATACCTGCGACGAAAGGTATTTCTAGCTAGCAGTGTCCTTAAATCAATATGAATCTTAGTTCTGGAGACTACATCATAAGTTCCTATGATTAATTCAAGGATCTGATTAAGTTTGGAAATACTAAGATTGACCTTAAGATAAGTGAAGAAGATCCTTAAGACAATAACTAAAAAACAACAACTTTTGATTATTTGAAAGATCAGAGACAAACGAACATTTTCAAAGCATTTAACAGCTTAAAAAATAAGATAAACAAGAAGCATTAACATTTAATCACTTAGGAGTCTCTTCCGAAAGAAGGAGTGCCTTTAATAGCTGTGAGATTTATTAATTTTAATTGATTCAAATTGGTTTTCTTTGATTTCTTTTTTTTCTTCTTTTTCATTTTCAGACTATTAATCCAGAAAGGAGGCCAAGTATTCCTTTAGCTTCAAGACCAAGTACATCTTCGTCGTCATCTGGGTAGCCAGCAACTGGTTTCTTAGCTAGTTAGAATACCCAATAATAATAACATCAACTATGGTTAAATTCCCAAGATTTAACAATTACAGGGAATTAAAAATCAGAGAAATCTTCTAATAAAGACAAATGCTCAATGCTAATTTCAGGTATTTTTCATGCAAAAAGCACCAGTAGCGGTAACATTTCATAGATTAGCCAATAGAAAAATCAAGAAACACAGAGTAATAGTATAGCTTTTAGCACTCTAGGCAATCAACCAAGAGACAAATTTCTTCAGACTGGAATTCATTATTCGCCTTAATAAGTCTAGGAAGAGTTATTTCCTGAAAATGTTGTTTCTAACAAAACCTAAAATTAATATTAAATCCCTAGAAATTCATGGGGATTTAGTGAGACAAGCATGACTGATAGTCCTACTTTGAATTACTTCCATAATTTCCATAAATCGTAAAATTTTCTTGCAAGAAATGCCACTTCTCCTTCATTGCTTTAAATTCCTTCTCCTTCATTTTTACAAATCCCTTCTGAATCTACGACTACTACAACTATGCTCGAACCTGAGTAGTAAGTTCTATCACCTTTAGAAACTAAATAGAATAGTTAACTCGCTAATCGTATACATTCATAGCATTCACATCGAAAAAGTTTAAGTGTGAAGGCTCTTCATTTAGCTCTGAAAAACTGCCGTCCAATTAGCATATCTTCAGCGATGAAGGATAATAATAATATCAGTAGATTTAGTAGCAATCATACCAGCTATGAAGATAAATATTAACTTTAATCAAAGAATCTAAATAGATCATCTTCTTCATAGCAATTTACAAAAACAACAACAAAAACAAACTCCTCTAATGAAGTTTTAGCAGCAATAAACTCCATTAACAACACTACTGCTGCAACAGCTACGAATATTACTTCTGCACCTGGAACTTCTTCTACATTTACTAGTTTCCCAGCGAAGGGTAATTTCTCTTATCACTTCAATACATAATCTCCTATTAAAACAATCCATACATACATCACCTGTAATAACGCCACTCCAGTCGTCATTGAAGACTCTGCAGAAGCTGAAAATACTCCATTCAATAACCCAAAGTAGATAGATAAATGTTCCTTCTTGTATTCAAGTAAAAAGGAAAGTTAATTTGAGAATTACTCACAAGTTTTCCCTCTAACTCCAATCGAATAATCTGACACATTCAACCTTGCAAACTCTCAATCGGAAAGCACTTTCTTTAATTCGCCTTCACCGTTTTAATAATAAACTAACTTTAAGCCGAAAAATGCAATGAGACCATTTTCAGCTGTCAGCTCAAATTCAGAATGTAAAAATCCTTTCTTTAACTCTCTCAATGCAAATAATTTCTTGAAATCTTCTTCGATTAAGCGCAATCGTTTGTTGTCTCCTTAATAGAAAAAGAACTCCTTTAAATCGCTACCAGGAACTGATGGGATAGCATAGATTTCACCGAATGCTAAGTCTCCCGCACTTTTTGTATCTGTTGGATATCAGCATCAACTTCTTAAAAAAACAAGTTTGAATAATGAACGGTCATCTGAAATTATATCTTCTCCAAACTAGTAGAAGCAAGCTAATTTTGAAGGAAGGTATATTAACAAAAATGCCTTAATTATCAATTCTTCAGCTGATTCTTCATAAATCAAAGGCTAGACTCATCAATTAATTAAGAGGCCTGTTACTGGTAGAAAACTTCATTTCGGAAATTCAGTTCAAAATGTATCGATAAACAAAAGAGATTCCCTTTAAATTAGTTCAGCCACGTAGACTCCAGGTGGGATTGCATAGGACTATTCTTGACAGACAAAATAACAATTTTGTTGCAAAAGAAGATTGTTACTTTTTTAAAATTACTCAATAAACAAAAAAAAACAGCAGATTTTATCAAAATAAATCTTATTAAAAATGTGTGAATGCCTTTCAGTTACCTCTTGTGTTACTCCTACAACTCAAAACCACAATAAAACAATAGCGATTTTGATTTCTTTTTTTAATAAATTCAAGCGGGAATTTTAACTTTTATACAGTTTCAGTAACAGCCTGAAAAATAATCAGTTTATTGAATTACTTCTCTGTCTCTCTTTTGATGGTTTGAAACCATCCCCAGCTTTGAGATAAATGATAAGTTTTTTCTAAATAATTTTAATCTGCTGATCTAGTTTATGAAGTAGTTCAAGCATATTGTTACTTTAGATTAATCGCAGGCCTTTTTGATTGCATGCATGCACACACATTCAAAAAAGCAATTCAAACCCTGGAGAAAAAAAAAAAGAAATTAAATTTAACTCGCTCTTTCCAGTGTAATATTTTCACAACATTCGATATTCTGCTTCAAGGGGATTACGAATAAAGAAACATTCTTGATTTATTAATCAATAGATCTGGCAATAATTTTACCCTTCATTCTCTCCGAGAATTAAATTATTAAAAATTTGTTGTAGTAAACTTTCTAAAATTTATTAATTTGAACATGGAGAAGAGCTACAACTGTAATTGAGTTAGAGTGGGGGGAGGGGGGGGGGGGGATAAACACTCTTAGGTTGAGAATCACTAATGTCTTTCTCGAAAAGAAAGGGTTTGCTTCATAAGATGACAAAGAGAACCAAAAAAGAACAAAAATTATTTATGAATGTTTCCCTAAAACTTCGATTTTAAATTTTCTGAAGCTTTCAATAAAGAAGAAGTAACTCTAAAAATCTTATAATATATATTTTCACAACTTCCAAGCCTCCCACAGTTATCTAAATTAACTCAGATTCTATTCTACCCTAAGGCAGGGCTATTTAAATCCTCGTTATTTGTCTATTTCCTTGTGTGTTTCGATTCTGAAACAATAAACCCTAATTTCTTCAGTTGTGTTTAATACCATACTCAACGATTGAATGGAAAAAAGTTGGAATTAAAACAAAAAATAAACTAGTTTACTGATATATAGAATGAAAAACAGTGGAAATATAATATTTTTGTTCACTTCAAGGATTTAACTCTGTGGAAGATAGTTTTGAATAAAAAAATGAGCACTTGTTCGTTGGAAAAGAAACAAAAAAAAGAAATCGAAAAATAGATAGCCATCAAGAGCATACATCTATGGAGTAAATCTTCTTCGCCCAGAGAGATTGCATGTGAGTGTGCTGAATAGAGATGGTAAGTTAAGTAGATTTAAGGGGATTTATGGAGAATTATTAAGAAGGTGGCGGTGCTTTGTAGAAAAGGGAAAAAAAAAAATTTCTTATTTTTGTTGTTAATAATAGTTTTTGGAGAGGGGAGGAAAATTTGAGAAATCTAGGTTGTCACTCAGTTCAGAGAAGAGAGCTAGATCTTATTATTATTGTTGTTATTGCTATTGTTGATGAGATTCACATCTACGTTGTCTAGTTGCTGGGAGTAAGTCTCGTTTTCGTTAATTTCTTCGTTGTTAAGCTATTCTTTCGATGCTTCATCGATTGAGTTGTCAGCTGTACTTTCATTGTTTTAAGCAGAATTCCCATCACTTTTAAGGTTATCCATGTACTGATTAGAGCTTCGATGGGATGATTGGGTATTCTCAACTTGTATGATTTACTCCATATTCCTATCAACTCGATCTCCTTCACTCCAAAATTCACGAGGAATGGAGTTATCTTAAGAAATGACATAAGATTGTGATTCAACGTAGAGTCCTGCAGATTTTGCTCGTGATTGTTGCTTGCGGTGTAGAAGGCTTGCAACGTTGTGATGGAATTTTTGGATAGCTCGTTTTTTAAAAGTTCCTTTTTCTCGGAGAAGAGTTTCTTCCGAAAGATCCAGCTGAAGAGGGGTTTACTTTGAGAACAGTGAAACGCGGACATAAGGTTCGATGGGATTCAAAGGAGGAGCTGATTAATATCGTTCAAAAGGGTCGTACATCATTTCTTTATTGTTAAGCTTCTTTCTTTTTAAAAGTCAATTTAATTCTGTGTTTCCCGTTGAAATACAAGAAGACTATGGTAAATCTATGCAATCGTTCCCTTTTTTCGATCTCGTTATTTCTTGAGATATTTCTTTTGATTTATTCTTTATACCTTCCCGCGTACTTTCTTTTTAGGTTTCTCCCTAATATCTCTTTTCTATCTGCCTTTCTCCCAGCCGATCTTCTTAAAAATCCCTCACCGAAATTCCGCATTTCTTTTGCACTATTATAATTATTCTTTTTTTCTTGTGGTAGCTACAAATATACTTATTATTAAAATCTCCACTTTCCCCCTGCTTTCTATTAGAACTACTCATATTTTCTATTCAATTGGGGTGAAAATCTCCTTTCAATTTCATACTTGTTTTAAGAAATCCACTATTATTCAGTAAGCTATTTTTCTTTAATTGACTTTACCTAGACCTTTTTAAGAGTGCGCCGTCTGCTGCGTGTGTACGTGTGTTCTTTAATTTTGATTATTTAACCTCCCTCTTTCGGTTTATTTTTCCCGCCAAACAGATAACTTTCACTTGAGATCAATGAACAACACAATGGAAATTTAACTTTTTCAAGCAAAATTATTTTTTTATTGAAAACTATTATCTTCATAGTTTATTGCATTTTGACCTATTTTAACAGTAAAATTTTGAATTTTTTAAACCTTCTTTGCTACTGTTTAAGTCATATGAATAAAGCTGCTAGCAATAGTAATTCTCGTAATATTTTTCAGCAGTAATCATCTTTGGGGAGGATATTAAAGACGTCACTTTTACCACTTCATGTAAGGTATCTACAATATTTAGTCTCTAAAACAAAATTGCACAAATAAAATCTCTAGAAAGCTTAGTTTCTAAAGTTAACTGTTTATTCTTTCTTGTATCCTAGGGAAGTTAATTCCCAAATTCAAACAAAGAGTGTTTTTAATTCTTAGAAGTTCGAATGATACCTATCGAATTTTATTATTTATTGTAACCACTATTTTTAATTGAGCTGCTTAAACAAGCTGATTAACTTTTGATTGTTTGTTTTTTTTGGATCAAATTACGAACCAGATTTTTTTATCGTAGAAACTTCGTTTGTTAGATTTCTATTATTCTCTAAACCTTCGATCTTTCCATGTATTGATAAATAAGTTCAACTTTTTGTCGAAATCCTCAAAAAATACCTACTAATGGCATAGACAATCAGTTTCTTTCTCACTTATTTCTGTTGTTGGGTTAGATTCTAAATCATAATTTTGAACCTTACCCTTAAACCCCACTAAATCAACGATTAATCCATTTTTTTTTTCTGAAATGGTTGCCCTCATGAAAGAAATTCTTTATTCAAATAATCTTATTTGGTCACTAAGCAAAAAGGCAATAAAAAAATATTTTTGAAAATTGTTATCTGCTCATCTATTAGGGGGAGGGGGAGAGATCTACTGGCCAGACCTTGGACTTAATCTATTTTTCTTTTCAGATTAGATGGCCATTGTAATTAATTTTGTCAGATTAAACCTTATTGTTTGACTTAGATGAGAGAAATCTATTCTCATAGTTAGTTTTGGACTTTTTATGAGGTAATGAAAGAAACCTAAGAGGATAACCAAAAAGATGTATTTACGCTACTCCTTATTACCATAAAAGTGAATTATTCTAATATTTCTTTTGACCCCTCACTAAGATATTCATACTTTGTTACTTTGAAGCCTTACAAAATAGAAAAAGGAAAAAAAATAAAATTCTTGTTATTAGATAATTTTGTTTGTTTTGATTAGTGTATCCCACTCCTTCGAATAGACAGTCAAGAGGTAAAAATAGAAAATCACATCAAAAAATGATTACAGATTCTCGACAGAAGATTGACTTTTTAATGCATTTTTGGGGGTATTATTTGCTAAAATAATTTAGATTCATTTTCACTTCACACTACAACATTTTAAGCATATTCTTTTGTTTTTGCTAACCTTTGAAATATACGCTTGTACTTCAATAAAAGAATTAAAACTACGCAGACAAACATTTATCTGAAATATGTAAATAATAAAACGAATATCTTGATTGTAAATTCTGTTTCGATAACAAATTATGCAGAAATTATTCATTGTAAAATCGAATATTCCTAGGGAGAAATTAGACAAATTACATCAAATATACTTTTTCAGATAATTATCATCGAGATGAATCATAATATTAAGCGCAAAGAGTGCTCTCAAGACAAATATCCCAAATTAATACAAACAGGACATAAAATAATGCAGGAAGTCAAAATAATAAGGAAGAAGGAGGAAAGTTAAGATGGAATTTCTAAGTTAAAGTTGTAATATATTTCTATCACACTTCATCAATTGTTATTTTCTATTTGCAGCTGCTTTTCTTGCTTAGAATTCTAAAGCTCCTTGTTGTATCCTGCAAAGCAATAAAAGAAATTTTATGGGAACAGTCAGAAAAATAATTCAAAAAAGAAGCTAAAATTATCATGATTATTTTTGTTTTTTATTTTAATTTACTGTCCCATATTTCAAGGAAATAGTCAAAGAAGGAAGTAGATGCAATAATGAGTATATTCCCTATGTGCAGGGATGGTAACTTGAGCAGAGGGATGAAAGAATGATAAATATATGAAGTTTTAAATCCAGCAGCGATAATTATCACAGTGATCAAGTAGACAACCATTGATAGGCCATTTATTAATAAACTGCCAATCGAATGTTCATATGAGAGAATTAGAACTTTCAGATTTGTATTCACAACAGCGAGACCAAATACCATCGTCCCTGATTACCAGAAATCGGTTACCTTTCCACTTGAGCTGCTGAAGGAAGATTCCAGACATTAGAAACTGTTTAGAAATCAAATTAGATGTTAATAAACAAACATTGAAAAATATTGCTGAAAATATGATTTCTAGATCAACTTTAGTTACCTGAAAAGGGAAATAATCACTGATTAGATTACACCGCTGAAAAACCAAGCCCAGAAGACTTGAGTATTGAATAGTTAATCTAAAAAAATAATGCAAAAACAAAGGAAATCAAATTAAATAGATTTTTATAGAAATAATTGAAATGCAGAGGAAATTAAATATAATCTTGAAAGTACGCTTAAGCCCTTGCAAGTAGTAATTATTCTTATTCTCAACGAGCTTCTTTGGGCTGAATTCATAGTCATAAACCTGAAGTTTCAAGCAAGATAAAGCAAAATGAAATTTTTATAAAATAAATCAAAGAAAATCTCAAAGATTAATAGGTTTTCTTACAGCAAAGATGATGATCGGCAGTGAAGCATAGAACACATTAAATAACTAATACATATAGCTATCATAAAGCGTTTACCCAGAAAAGTTATTGTAGAATGAGTAGAAAAACTACGGTAGCACGAGTACAATATTCTTGTAAAAATTATAGCAAACTAACCTGGAATTTCTTCTGTAAGACTCCCTTCCATGGAAGAACAACAAATTTCTAAGTATTTTAAATTCCCCAATAGCAACATCACTTGCTCTGGAAGCTTATTATCCTTCAAGACCTTTAATACCGACTCCAACATGTGCTGCATTGATCATATTAACATCATTTGCTCCATCGCCAATCGCCAATGTCGATACATTTGGTTTGCTGTCTCTGACTAAAGTAACAATTTGTTATTTTTATTTCGGTGAAACTCTGCAGCATAGCACGGAAGTGCAATTATTCGTTATCATAACAAGTAATGTCTTCGGTCCTTCCATCATCGCATAGGTGAGGGCTTCTCCAGTGATAATAAAGGCATTGTTATCTTTGACTTGATTGTTCTGATCAACATTTTTTTCAATAAGACTTTTGGTATCCCTGAGTTGTTTGAGAATATCTTTTTTGATTTCGTCATCACTCGCGTGCTCGAGTTCTTTTTTCATCTTGATAATATACTGTTTGAGATCGTGGGAAAGCAACTTACAAGAAAAACCAATGTTAATAGCTGTCTCCACTTTATCACCAGTTAAAACCCACACCTAAATTAATCAAGTAATCCAGAAAAAACATCAGAAATCGCTGAATTGGGTAGTAAAATTAAGCTAATGATTCTTTAAACAAACTCATACTTTAATTCCAGCTTGTTTGAGTGCATGGATTGTTTATCCAACTTGATCTTAAAGCTTATCTTCAATTGCAGTGGCTCCAACTAAAATAAGATCTTTTTCAAGTTGTGCTTGTACTTCCGTCATTCTTTCTTCACGGTTTTCTATCGTCGTGCAAGCTAGCTAGTATTACTTAGCCCATTCAGCGTACTCTTCTTAGGTTATTTCTTTCATGCAGATCAAAAGGGTTCTGAGGCCAATATTACCGTAATCATCGAGATTAATTTCAGTCTGTTCAACTTTCTTCGATTTTTACTTGTTCATTAAAGCTAGCAGCACGGAATCAGCGCCTTTAGTGTACAAGAAGATCTTCCCAGTTTTTGATTCTTTAACGACGACTGATTATCTTTTCCTTGTTGAGTCGAAATCAAACACATGCAGCTGCTTTACTGATTTTTATTATCCCATGAAAGTGTAAAGAAGATTTTGTTCTTCATCAACGCCTAGATATTCAGCACCACAGTATTTCGCAAAATTAACCAGTGCCAACTCATCAGGAGAGGAAGCCTTTTGGGTTAAATGAATAACATATTCGGAATTATAATTGATAGTTTATGAAAATATAGAAATTACATTGTAGACAAGTTCTTTTTTGCCATTTTCTGTTTTTTCTTCAGTTATCACAGTGTGTGTTAATGCTAAGATCTCAAGAGTTTTTCTGGTAAATATTACAACAAAAGCAATGTGTAGACAGACCAAGATATTCAAAGAATAGAAATATTTCTAATCCTTCTTTCAATTACTTTATGCTCGCATTTTCAGGATGTGTGTCCTGTCTCAAAGCAGTAAAGAAGCTTTGATCTCTGAAGTCTACATTTGTCACTTTCGGAAATGAAGATACATCCTCAATGTAATTCAAATCGTCTTTGCTTTGTGGCTCACCTTTGATTAGTGAGAAACACAAATATTTGCAACACTTTCATTTAAAAATGATTAATTGTCTCTCTTTTTTACCATAAGAAACTCCGTTTATGGAAATCTTCTTGAATTCCATGATATTGCAGGTGAGAGTACCCGTTTTGTCTGAGAAAATATACTCGATTTAACCTAGTTCTTCGTTGAGATTCGAAGATTGTACACTAGTTGGGGTGACAATCTACTCACCATTCTCATCGAGTTATGTAAATATCATGTCAGTATCCTTACTGATAATCAGAGCTTAAAACAGCTTCACCATCTCCAATGTCACCAATAAAGCTAAACAAAAAAAAGAACAAGAAAATATGTTTATATTGTTGAATTTCTGGTTGTTGTTGGCAATAATCTGTTTACATATTGGGACGAAGTTATTGAAAATGAGAATCCAATTGCCGAAACGTACAAAGAAATTGTAGAAGTCGCTATTATCCGTAACCTAGCAAACAGTTAATTTAAAGAACGAAAGATACCTTTTTGAATTGTACCTTATCTCGATTAATATGGAGGTAAACAAGTGCATCTGAATTCTGATTATACCATATCATGTAGTAGATAGCACAAAAGAAACACAGTACTATCTGCACTACAAAGATCAATATAATTTAATTCCCCATCATTCTTTCTAGATGGCTCTTCTTAGCTCTCGCATTGAAGTTATTCTTCATGATCTTCGTGTCATGACCAGTGTATGCTATGAGACCTAGAATCCATTTTGTGTTTCGCAGTTTGCATCCTCTCAGCATGAAATTATTTATATCAATAGAGACATCAAGAGCATCTTTGAATTAGCAAGCTCCTTTGAATTTATGAAGCATTGCATTTGGTAATTCATAACTGAAAATCAACCCTTTTTGACTTAAACCTATGTTCTTTTAGCAGAAGATAGAAAATAATTTAATTTTACATTTAACTTATTATGTTAGAGTATAAAAAAGACTGATTTATTTTTACATTCAGATCACTGCCATAATATTGATACAACTCCTTGCATGCGTTTCTCTATTTGAGGTTAGTCTCACCATCTAACGATTTGGTTTCTATGTAGCATAATCCTTTTTTCTCTGAAGTCGATAAGATCAAAACATCTGCTGGAAGGAATTACTTATCTTCAATCTATTCAATTAATTCAATTGAAAAACCGAAAAAGGGGAAATGTTGTAGGGAATTCAAATCATTCTTAAAAACACATTAAGCTAACAAAAGAATATCGAAAAACAGTTAATTAAAATAATCCTTGAGATCTATCTATCTATATCTGGGGGGGGGGGGGGGGGATTGTTTTAGGAAATATAAGAAATTTATTTTTATCGTGTGTGTGACGAAACTTGTAGAAGTTTGAGGGGAATATTATTATCAATCAACCTTAAACAAGCTGGCTAAAAATTAATTTTGATTATGTCATTCGAAATAGCATCAATATTATCATCGCGCCACCTCATTCTTTCTTTTTTTCTTCAGTTTTTATCGAATGCAAGTTTAAAAAAAACTTCCCCTAAAATATTTTGGGAATGTTTAAATAAACCTATCAAATAATATTGATTGCTTACAAGTAGGACATCTCCAACTCTCATATTAGCCCAATCAACTGTCTCAAAGGTCTTAACTTCATCGTTCCATCTCTTTGACTTGCGCTAAATAGAAATGGAGAAACAGACAAAATGCATATTAAGTTTTTAAATTTTGAAAACTGCTTAATTGTCTTTTTTTGTAGGAGAAGTTATGTTTTATTTGAATTAAGATGATTATTTCTTTGATTTATGATAATATTTGATTACGTTGTTTTCTTCATTATCAGATGTGCGTCGCTTGTAGTCTTCATAGAAGTCTTTAATGGCAGTGACAACAACAATCACTAAGAGGGGGAGAAAGATTGTAGGCACACCATCGGAAATTGAGATTTGAGGGATGATTTGGAAGCAACCTATTACCTGTACGAATTTTAAAAACAATTAAAGAAAAGGAGTTAGCAACGATTTGTATTAATCTTATATTTTAGTGTCGTACAAGGAAATAAAGATTGGCTATTTTAGAGAACTATTCGAGGAGATTCTTTGGGACGAAATTGAAATAGTTGTATTTGCTGGTGGATATTGAATTGTCACAGAGAGCAGTTTCAGTTCTGAGCATGGTGATTTTGCGATTTTTGATCTATTCTTTATTGTGTTTCTTGAGATATTTCTCTGAGTGCATCACGTTGTCGTAAGGGTAGTCATATCCAAAGCGGTTGATAGCTTAGTAAGTTTTGCTGTTTTGGCTCTTGGAAGTTTGCAGATTAGTCAACTCCATCGATTTAGATTTAAAAATGTTGGATTTTATATTTTTAAATTTCCCTCAAAAGAGTAGGTAGAATCAGAGAATGAATGTTGTGCTGAACTACTTTCTTCTTTTTTTCTTCTAGAATACGTTTTCTTTGTACCTTTCCAACTCTAACAGCTAACAAAAACAGAAGAATATAACCTATTTTGATTTCTTCAAACTTGTCTTTGTTTCGTTCTGTTTATTTGCTATTATTACTTTTGATTTTATTCTAAACTACTAAACAATTCACTTTCAACCGTAGAGCTTCTTCTACTCTAGCTTCCCTCTTAATTTCTAAGACTAAGTAGCGCTCAAACTCAAGCCAAGTATCCCTCTAAATAACTCTTCTTTTTTTATTCCATCTCCTTTTCTGATAATATCTAGAATTACATGTGCATCTTATCTATTTGATCTCATTAAACACCTTAACATCACAACTAACAAAGCACACGCATTACATTTAAATTGTACAGAAGTTTATTTCAATAAAAATAGCAGTGATACTTAATATGAAGATGAAATTCATTAAAAAGGGAATCCTAATTTAATTTAGTTTTATTTGATCACATGCAACAGTCATTGAAATCAGATAAAATAGGCAAATTAAAACCTCTCGAATTTCAAAATTCCCCCCTTAACGTTTTTTGATATAGTCCATTCCCAATCATGATCGAGTTACTCACATTCAAGCTAAGCATTGATTTGTTAATTACTGTCTTTTT
>Ga0302271_10001280_pt1 | contig 24444 bp, 13 predicted proteins | sample III_Bog_N1_1_FD_198767 | JGI IMG/M metagenome (GOLD analysis project Ga0302271, IMG submission 198767) | Peat permafrost microbial communities from Stordalen Mire near Abisko, Sweden - III_Bog_N1_1 | ecosystem: Environmental > Terrestrial > Soil > Wetlands > Peat | place: Sweden: Abisko... | reverse complement strand
ATGAGATTATTGTCGATTTTTAAGAGAAATTGAAGATGTTTTCGTTGCTTCTCAACTTATCAGCACCTCCTTCAAGATAACAGATAATTTCCTTGGGAGGAGTTTCTTTATTGAAATTGAAGATTTCCAGGTTAAGTAAGAGAAGAACCAGAATCAGCTTTTGTTTTCTTGATTTGTTTTGTGTGAGTGTCGTTTAGAACAATCATTCCAATGTTCAAGCTTGATTTGTTTTGTGTGAGTGTCGTTTAGAACAATCATTCCAATGTTCAAGCTTGATTTGTTTTGTGTGAGTGTCGTTTAGAACAATCATTCCAATGTTCAAGGAGTTCTATTTTAGTTTACACTAATTATGATTATGGTATTTCTTTTTCTTCCTTCCAGCTTTAATTCATAGATGAGATCACATACATAATTCAATCCTATTTTTAGCTTTGAAAAACATACTTGTTTATTAAGCTAAAAACACTATTTTTGTTAGTTTCTTGGCTTATGAAATTAACCAAAAAATAAAGAGATATTTGAAATCAAAAGCATGAAAAATAATAAGAAGGGTTTTTATATTTAGTCATTAATTTGAGGAAACACCTTAAAAAATAAGTATTCATTATTGATTACTTCAGCACTGTTTGATATTTTTTATTGTATTTAATAAACACAAATCTAAATATTAGAGTTAATTCTATCTCTTGCCAATACTATTTTCAACTTAGTTTTATTTAATAATACTTAAATTAGTTTCAAAATGCAAAAGAACAGAAAAAGTTAATCTCAAACAGATTTTATGTCCTCTTACTTTTTTATCACACAGAAATTACATTTTAGATTTATTTTGATTGAAGATATTTTGATTAAACTTAAGTAAAGTTAATATCTGGAATTAATTCTGATAAGAAATATAATCATTAAACTAATTAAATTAAGCAAGCTCTTAATTTAAACATATTAAGTTAAGCAACCTCTTAATTTTGAATGATCTAGAAGGTTCATAGAAGGGATTTTTCGTGATTATTTGAATAAGTAAAATCAAGAAATTCATTTGGAATCTAAAAGAAACCTGTTCTTCTTTTCAAAATGAATATAAATTCAGGGGATGAGAATCAACATAATTGAAATAATATAATATAAAACACAAACAAATAATAAAAAACCTCTTATTAAAAAAGAAAATAAATATCTCCATCAAATATGTATAAAACTTTAAAAGTAAAGGAATTCAACAACTATGATTCCATTGTCATCGAAAAAGAATCGCTGGAAGCTTTACGAAAAGGATTAGATGCTACACATTCTATTGTGAAACTACACGCAGCTCCTATCAATCACCTTGATATTTTGAAGCTCTCTGGAGGGTTCTTACCTGTGAAAGTCCCTTTTACTCCTGGCTCTGAAGGATCTGGAATCATTGTTGAATCTTAGAATAAGGCACTCATAGGGAAAAAGGTATCTTTCCTAACAGCTGTAGGTTCCTGGAGTGAATACTAGCTTGTCTCTGAAGATAACTTCTTGGTTTTACCAGAAGACGCAGATCTAGATTCTGCTGCTTGTGGGTATGTTAATCCATTCGCTGCTATGGGTTTGCTCCATAAAGCACTTAAGTACAACGCAAAAGGAATCGTGAATCTTGCTGCTACAAGTGCACTTGGAAAAATGATTAATGATCTCGCTCACGAGCATGGCATCAATTGTCTTAATGTCATCAGAGGAAACCAGGCTAGAGTCGAAGCCATCAAGACTTAATATTAAAACTAAAATGTAATAACTTTAGATTAAGAAGCTCCTGCATTTGCGAAAGAATTCAAAGAGTTAGCAGAGAAACTATCTGCCACCGTTTGCTTAGACCCAATTGGAGGAGCTACGACTGGATTAATCTTCAATAACCTCCCAGCTAATAGCACTTTGATTGCTTATGGATCCCTTGATAATAATAAAGACATCGAAGGAATTAATGGAGTTCAAGTTCGTTGGGGAAACAAGCGTCTTGAAGGGTTTGCAGTTTTCTCCTGGTTTGGACAGCTTTCGAAGGCTGAAAAGGAGCAAACCAAACTGTTTGTGGCTTCCAAAGCTAACACGATTTTTAAGGCTTAGATTGAAAAGAGTTTTGCTTTCGGAGCTACTAAGGCAGCCTTGACTTTGCTGGGAACTCTTAAAGGAGGGAAGAAAATTCTACTCAAGCCTACTTTGTGAAACAAATTATATTATATTTTTGGTTTTTTTCTAAGATTATCGTATTGATCTTTCATTAAAAATAAGTAAAATTTATTGAAACGCTGCAGAAATGAATCTAACAACATATTTTAGATTTCTTTAGAAGCATGAATGAGAAAATGTTAAATTTTGTACATCTGCTTAGTTTTCTTCATTCTGAAAAATAAATGAATAGTTTTTATGTTAAATATGAAATCAACGAGAGAAATAATAAGAGAGTCAGTACTGATTTAGGATAATTGGTCAAGTTGAAAATGTCTTTTAACTTTTCCAAAATGTCAAGATCAATAAAGATAATCCTATGATTTTAGCCTTTTTATAACCCGAAGAAACAATTATGATGACCAGTGAAATTCCCCTCCCCCTCCTCATAACTACAAAGGGGTTTCTCAAGTCTATTGGTTAATACTTTTATTACTATTGTTGTAATTAATTACAACTAAAGGTAAGTAAACAGTTCAATTCTGTTGATATTTTGAAGAGAAGTCGGAAGAAAAGTAGGTAAGTTTGTTCTTAGCAAATAAAAATGATCTATTTGGAGTTATTTAATTATTGTCACCATTAAGTTAATTTGCGAATGTTTAAGGGTTAAAACCTTGAGATGGAGAATCAAGTTAATGGAAAGAGCACTTACTGAATCTCACTGATAATAAATTATTATCCTTAAGTAAATGGAGGTGATTTTGACAAGCACGCATGATCAATTTTCATTCTGTATGAATAAGTGAATTTATATTAGTCTGTTTCGAAAAAATGGATTTACAAGCCTAAGAAATTCACATTGATGAGATATTGTTGTTGATTTTTAATATGAAATTGAAGATGTTCTCTTTGCTTACTCATCTTATCCTCATCTTCTTCAAGATAACCGATGTTTTGATCTTCATGAGAGGAGTTTCTTTCTTGAAATTGATGATATTCAGGTTAAGTAAAAGTAAAACCAGAATCAGCTAAAGTACTCTTAATTTGTATTGTGGGAGTGTTGTTTAGAAGAATCATTCCAATCTTCAAGGAGTTCTCAGCTCTTTAGAAATTAAGGCAGTTTAGTTTACACTAATTATTGTATTTCTTTTTCTTCCTTTCAGCCTTATTTAATTCATAGATGAGATCACGTACTTAAATCAACCCTATTTTTTAGCCTTAAAAAATAGATATGCTCTAAGATAGCTAAATTGAAGGATCTCTCAAATTTTTTGAAGAGATTATTGTTTAATGAAAGGCTGATTTTAATTTTTAAATCTAATAAATAAAAATGGATCAGATAATTTCTTAACAAGAATTTATTATTTATTTACAATACAACTAAATAAAAAGATCTTTGATTTATTAACTAAGCTGGAAAGGAATGAATGTTTGCCACTAATATTGTCTGTTTATCATCAAAGCAAACCAGATAAATTGCGTCATAAAGCTTAAAATTGAAAAAAATAATAATAATAACTAAATGAGAAAAGTTTTTCATATTAATATGATAATAGAAGAAAAGTCTTTCTCTTTTCATGTTGATGTAAAACGCTTATGAATTTTGATTTGATTAATATCTAAACTTAGTTACTCGAGACTACTGTTCCTTCAAACCCATTTTATTCACTGTGAATATTTGAATAATTATTTTTGATTTTTGAAAGGAACGGGAAAATAATTAGGCTGACAATTTTGATAGAAAATTACAAATAGATACTTGGTGAGTTTTAATTCGGAGTAAAGGATAAAGATATTTGGGAGTTAAAAAAGAGAGAGATGTTTCAGAAAATAAATAATTGCCTAGTAGAGATTGATTCTCAGGCTTCAACGTCTTAAACGCCTTCGAAACCATTTTGCTTAAGCCAATTCTGATTATATATTTTTGAAAGATATTTCACTCCAGCATCCGGGCACACTGTGACAATATTTGCAGGTCCATCAAGAGTAGACGCAAATTTAAGTGCAGCAGCAACATTCAACCCTGAGCTTCCTCCGACCATCAGGCCTTCAAGTTTTGTGAGCTTGTAACATGTCTCGAATGATGATTTGTCGTCGATTTACACGCACTCATCGATTTAGTTGATGTCAAGTGCTAAAGGGATGGAATCTTTACCAACTCCTTCAACTAAGAATTTCGAAGGCTCAATAAGTTCTCTGGTTTTCCAGTATTAGCAGAAGACACTTCCATAAGGATCAGCAAGAATTGTTTGAACCTTTCCGTTGCTGACTTCTTTGAGATACTTTGATGTTCCTGAGATAGTGCCACCAGTTGATCCAGCAGCAACCCAATAATCGATATTTCCACCTGTCTGACTCCATATTTCAGGTCCGAGTGAGCTGTAATATGCTAAGGGATTCAATGGATTGTCATATTGATTGATATCATAAAAATCTGGATTATCCTTGCACATCTCAGCAGCCATGTTCATGTAGTGCTCTGGAGAATCAGCTGGGACATTAGAAGGTCCAACGATAACTTCTGCTCCGAATGCTTTAGGTGCATCTTATTTCTCAGTACTACATTTTGAGTTTGTGATGACTTTACATTTGTAACCACGCATAGCTGCCATGAATGCCACTGAACATGCAGTATTACCAGAAGAGGCAGCAACAACTGTCATGCCTTTCTTGAGAGATCCATCTTCTTCAGCCTTATCGAAGATATATTTAGCAATTCTGTCCTTGATAGATCCAGTGGGATTGAGATATTCAGCCTTCACGAAGATGCGGATTCCCTTTTCACGATAAGGATTGATGTTTTTCAGCTCGATGAGACCAGTGTTACCGATCATAGATTGTATGTTGTCACCATTTCTAACTCTCATTGTGAATTCTAGTGGATTAATATATTCTTGGGAGATATCCAATTTGAAGTAGAATCTTTGTATTAATTTGCTCTTTTAGATAAGAAGATATTTCCAAAAATTGTTTTTGTTTCGGGCTTTAATTATTTTTAGACTCCTCACTTCCCCAACGAATCCTTCATTTTAACCAACCCTCCTCCCCTCTATTACACTTAGATATGAATATAAATGATGTTATGCAATCCTTTTCTAGTTCCATATTAAAATGACTTCTCAAGACGAAAATTTCCTCTCTCAGTTCTCTTCAAAATCCCAAGAATATTTCTACCTTTTTACTACACCATCAACCTTCATCCAGCTCAACAACTATTCCACCAGCAATTAGTCACAAATGGATGATAATTTCATCCAAACTAAAAATCTTAAGGAGAAATTTAACTCAGATCCCCCTCTCATTGAAGCTGAGGTTGATCATATGTTCATTGTTCCTAGATCTAAATTCTTTTATATCCTCAAACAAAGGAAGGAGGGGGGGGGGGGGGGGATTAAGATTAACCTTTTATTTCTGATCGCCGGCTCATATTTCCCTTTACAGCTGGGGTGAAATAAAAAATTAACTTTATTTCCTGTCGTTAGTAAGTGACGACGTAAGGAGGTAAATTTAATATTACCACTCTTTTTCTGTCACACGCAATACCACTATCTGCTTTTTACCTGATCTACATCACCTTGTTGTTCTTTAGTGAGACTTTTTCAAGCAACCCCAATTGCGCATATGCTATTTTCCTAGTCAAAAGTGGATTTAGAATTAATCTACACTAACATTTGCATTCTCTCGGCTTAAGATCTTTGTGTTTTCTTAAAACTAGAAAAGTAATGAAAACAATCGTCTTTTCAAAATCGTTTACAGTTTTCACAAATTAATTTCTTTGAAGAGACTCTTAATATTGTGCCCAGAGTATTTTGTTCCCTGTACGAATATTTTTATTTTTATTAAGTCGACCACCTTAGTTAATTATCCTCATAATAAAAGAATATTATGCATTTTATTTCCCTTATTAACTTACCTTTATTTTGGACTTCCTCTTTGAATCAGATAAATAACTTTAGACTACAACTCCACTCCCACAGGAGATAATATCCATAGATTTCATTTAAGAAAGAGAAAAAGGTCATTGTTTTAGATTCATTTATTGAAGTTGAGCAAATTGCAAAGATATTTTTTTAAGCTTTCAAGAATCATCCCTAAAATAATGCTATTTAAGTGTTCATTCAAGTGCTCCTTTTGGATTATTATTTGGTGTAATAGAATTCAATTCCTCAAGCCACTTATCGCAGTTATGATTAGTATGTACTATTTAGTTTGAAAAAAATAATTATTAAAGAAAAACCCCAAAATTAAACAATTTATTGTTTCTTTCAAATTTTGTTCATTTTTTTGTCTTATCTTGTCATAGCCTCTTCTTAAGGGCTTTCAATTAAATTTTAGCTTCAGAATTATTATCTTTATCTTTAGTTTTGAATGTAATTTGAATTCCACTTAAAGATAAATTAAAGATAAGAATAATGAATCAATAATTTCTTTTTTATCCCAAAAGGGGGGAAAACAGGGATTCTTTTAAATTAAATTTCTTTGATCATAGTATCAACATAAGAAAAGATTATGATGGTACTTAGTTCTGATGTTCCTTTGATAGTACTAGCTCACTAACAAATGAAAAAGTACTTTGATCAATTTAAAACTATTACCAGAATTTTTTAAACCTTTGAAAAGTTTTCATTGGAACAGTATGGTCTAAACATATTTTTGAGGTAGAAAAACAAGTATTTTTCGCAATATTCACTTCTCTAATTTTTTTAAACAATAAATGAAAATATAAAATTACACTCAAAATATTTCCACACTTGCATTTCTCACAAGCCACTGCTTTTCAAAATATTTATCAAATTAAATTTGCAGAGTTACCAAGTTATTAAATAGGATAAATTCAGAATGAAATTAAAATAATACTCAATTGATTTGATTATCTTTTGGAGAAAACTTTCCATTTCCAACTTAATATTCACTTTTCTTTATGTGAAACCAAAGGAATTTCATAGTTAAGAATAATAATGTTGAAGATTGCATATTCGAGAGAAGAAAAAAAAAGAACTGTAAAAATAAAAAGTTATGAAGTTCTAAGAAGGAGACAATATTCAGAGAATGTGTTCGATTATTTTCCTTTTACACAAAACTTGCTTGATCAAACAAAGTTTGTTTGTACTTTGATCTGGTTTTCGATGAAAGGAAAATAATTTGATTAACTGGCTCCTACTTTAAATTTACCTTTTTCTTTAAAATATTCCATAATAAATTACAAATGAAGAACGAAAATCTGAAAAATAATCAGTCTTATCATTATTGTGAGCTTAGTTTATCGAAACCCCAACCTCATAGCTACATTCCGTATAAAATACACATGCTTGCATCCCTTAGTTAAAATTTATAAAATAATAGAAAAATGAGGGAAAGCATTTATGACAACCTTTCGGATAGGTAATACTCCTACTAAATAAAAACAGAAACGAAACATACCAATGCACACAGGCTGAAAATAATAAAATTATGCACTTCAACAGTTTCGAGAATAATAAATAATGGTCCATATTCTTCATGACAATCATGCTTTTATTAGCTGATTTTAGACACCTTGGGTTTAATTAAAAAATAATCAGTGAAAAAAATAATAATAATTTTAAGTTTTCATTTATCCCTATTTGAGAGGTTTGCGACATTAAAGTATCTAAAAAGAAGCTCTTGATTGTGAATGTCTGAATAAATTTTTTATCAAGGTTTATTAGACGTTTCAAATTGATCATTTGAAACCATATTGATGGGCAATAAAAAGAATATTATCCTTAGAGTATTGGAAAGCAAGTATGGATTGAGAGTTTAGTCTGCAGCTTTAAAAAGAAATACAATAATTTCCATTGCCTTTGTTTGCCTCTTATAATGTTCAAATAAAAATGAAGAAATGATTAAATGTAGATTGAACTCTCCACAACTAAAAATGACTCAATTATTAATTTTTACTTTTAAAATTGATAAACTAATGTCTTTAAACTCTTAGATAGATGTAAAAGATAGTGTGTTATAAAATTCTAACTTCAAAATATATTGTTGCAACCTCTGGCAGATGTAAAATGCTTGTCTTTTTTAGATAATAATCTCCCTCTTTCTAATTTCTTGTTAATCATGAAAAATTATGAAGCCTTACATAAAATAACTGAAGAGATATTAGTACTTTAACATATTTTTTAGATTTCACAGAATTTACGACAGTTAATTCATTTAACGATTTGAAGAAAGTTGGTAGAAGGAAATATTATTTTTTATTCAGTATCCAATTTTTGAAATAAAAAACACAAATAATTTCAGAGGTTCTTTGTTAACAGTGGGTGAAATCGCTAAATAAGTGAAATTTGAAATTTAAAGGCAAGTAGATCTTAAAATTTATCGAGAGAAAGGAATTTTTATTAGTATTTTTGAAGCTTGAAGTTATCGTTTTTGAGGACTTTCTCATAATAAAAACCTTTTCATTAAATATTTGAGAACTAAGTTGAAATCCAATTCTTGCTGGGGAACTATTTTGAAATTTAAGTCGATCGTTTGTTCATAAGGTATCAGACTAATATTTTTAGGGAAATGTAAAGAGCAGCTTAATAAAACTAATTAAAAGTCTGAGATTTGAATTATTTACCATAAATAAACAAAAAACATGATACTCACTCAAAAATTAAGCTGTGATTTTTTAATTTTTAGAATTTTTTTAGCCAATAGTAGGATTTAATAAGCCACTCGGACTATTTCCTATTTTACTTTGGTGTTGAGGGAAAGTTAATTGAAATAACCTCAATAATGTTGTTTTTGTGAGGCCATAATTATACTATTTTGGAATTAACAATTTCAAGTTAAAAAGTAGAGGGAAGGTATTTCGTTGATTTTGAATTTTTTCTTCTCGATAAAAAGGATACCAGTTTATATTATGAGGAAGACAGTGAGTGTCTTAAGCCAAACTAAAGATATGATTTGATTTTTAATAAAATTATCTTTATTTAGATTTTAGAGCGCCAAATATCTAAAATGCTCAAACCTATTAACTATCATATAATTTTGAAATCTCCTTCATAAATAGATTTTATAAAAATGGCAATATCCAATGATTTGTTAAACATTTCAAATAAAGGTTTGGTGTGTTTGATTTATAAAGACAACAGTTAGAAGAACACACCTATCCAATTTATTTAATATGGATTATTTGAAAGACGGAGAATTTTATTATCTCCACTCATTTCCCAGTAAAAATAACTTAAATAAGTCCTTCACGTTCTCCCAATTACAGATTTTTTCAACCTCTCAATTTCAGAATTTTCTTGAATCAACGCAAATAAACAAAGATATTAAAATGCCTTTTGAATGAATCGTTAATAATTTATCAGTAAAAATACCGAAAATCTTAATAGTAATTGGAAAAAACTATCTGCAATAATCAGTGTTTGTTAAGTTAATTTAATCCTTCTGATACATACCAAGTATTTTTATACTGATGCCAAATCTGATTTAAATGTAATAAACTATTGCTAAAAATAACATAAAATAATACAATTCAAACAAAAAAGATATTTTAAAGTCTCTCATTTTTTTTTCCAATGACAAAAGACGAATCCCTCAACTAATAAAATAATACCATTCCATTTTCACAGTTATTTAAGCTTGCTTCTAAAAGTGATAAAATTCTAATAGCCATCGGGATCATCACTTCTGCTCTCAATGGAGCTGCTTAGCCCCTCTTTGGACTGCTATTTGGTGAGATGTCATAGAAATTTTCTTCAGCGAAAACAGCTGACTAAATCGTAGACAGTTGTGCAGAGCTAGCTATTTGGTTGGAATCGGAATACGTAAAAAAAGTTTTATTTGTTATTTTTTCTAAAATTCTTTTTCAAAATAGTAACATTTGTCTTGTCATGCTGTATGATGTATTGCTGGATTAGTGTGGGCGAACGTCAAGCCATCCGATTCAGGATGGAGTATTTTAAATCTTTGATTAAACAAGAAATCGGTTATTTCGATTCTATCCAAGCAAATGAATATTCGGCAAAGGTGGCTACAGAATGCTTTCAGATCTAGCAGGCAGTTGGTGAAAAAACAAGTGTTTTCATTTATACGATCAGCATGCTTCTTGGGGCTCTTGTAATTTCGTTCATTTCTGGATGGCAAATCGCTTGTATTGCTTGTGCAGTCATGCCTGTACTTTGCATGTCAACGTATTTTTACGTATGGGTAAATTCATCTGTAATTAAAAAGACAGAGAAAGTTTACATTAAAGCGGGAGGGGTTTCGGAATAAGCTATCAGTGGAATCAGAACTGTGAAGAGTCTGAATGGGTAAAATCACGAAGTAAATAAGTACACTAAATTGATTAAAGACGCATTTAAGATTTCACTCAAATTCAGCATTTACACAGGAGTCGCGCTAGGTAAATAAATCCCACTGATTTAAACATTTTCAGATAAAGTCCTGTTTCCGTAAATAATCGATGATTTTGAATGGATAATAATAGGTTTTTAGAATATGGTGTTTTTCTTCGATTTTGCTGTCACATTTTGGTCTGGGTCTCAGTTCATCAATGATCAAGTTACTAATCATACTAAGGGAAGAAATTACATGTTTGCAGACGTCATCACTCCCTTCTTGGCTATGATGATGAGCAGCTTTGAACTCGGCCATGCAGTGAATTCGATCAAAGCTTTTAACCTAGCACGCCATGCAGGCTATAACGTGTTTTAAGTAAATCAATTTATTTTGAAGATATTTTCTTAATCATAAATAACATTCGAATGCCTTTAGATTGTCAGTTATTTTAAAAAATATTGAATATATTTATATTTTGTTTCAGATCTTGAATAGAAAACCCCAGATTGTTTAAAATGAAAATGGAAAAGAGGTGTAAGATCTTTAAGGTGAAATAAAGTTTGAAAACATAAACTTTAGTTATCCCAGTAACTCTGACTCTTAAGTCATCAAGCAACTGAATCTCACAATCAAGCCTCATATTAAGACTGCTCTTGTTGGAGAATCTGGCTGGTAATCTTATTTTTATTGTCATAGTTTCAATTTTAGTTATTCACCTTCGTTTTTAATCTTGTTTTTGAAGCGGGAAATCAACAATAATTCAGCTAATTGAACGATTTTACGATCCCTGTGAAGGAAGCATTTATCTTGATGGAGTTGACTTGAAAGAACTAAAACTGAACTACCTGCGGTCTAAAATTGGATATGTTGGATAAGAACCAGTGCTATTCTCAACAAGCATTAGAGAGAATCTTCTCTATGGGAAAAATGACGCCACTGAAGAGGAAATGATTCATGCTCTGAAGCAGGCAAATGCTTGGTAATTCATAGAGAGGCTAGAAAAAGGCATCGACACATACGTAGGCACTTAGGGCGCACAATTCTCTGGAGGACAAAAGCAACGAATCAGTATTGCCAGAGTTATCTTGAAGAAACCTTCAATCCTCTTATTAGACGAAGCCACAAGTGCTCTAGATAGATAAAATGAATTGACAATTTAAAAAACTCTTGATGAAATCTCCTTAGGGATGACTACAATCGTCATCGCTCATCGCTTGTCTACAATCTAGAATGCTGATGAGATCATTGTGCTTGACAAAGGAATTGTTGTGGAGAGAGGAAATCATTAAGAACTAATGAAAAATCGAGCAGCTTATTTTTCATTTGTTGAAAAACAGAAAATCAAAGAAAAAGAGGAGGAAATCCAAGAACCTGCTTTAAACAAATAAATCTCTACTGCAACTACAATTGAGTTCTAGAAACGTAATCCTCTAATCCAACGTGCTAAACTTTACAGGATGAAACAGATAATCTAAAAGAGATTAGATTAGAATCACAACGATCTAATTTTTTTTCAAATGGCCTCAACCCAAAAGTCTAAGAAAATGCTATTCAATCAAAAGAACTCAAAATGTCAAATCACACAATCATTTAAGTAAATGCTCCTACACAACTCAAAAAAACTTCCAAACAATAGCGCTAGAACCCCTCCAAAATTAAACAAAAGTACCTTTCAAAAAAATAAAAAGAAGCCAGTGTATTCAAGAGATTAATCTCGTACAATAAAAATCAAACTTTAAACTACCTCTGTGGGTTTATTAGTGCTGCCTTGAATGGAGTATGCTTTCCGTTAAGTGGCTGGGTTATCGGTAGCTTGACAGATGTTATGTTGGATCCAACTCGCACTGACTTTCTTGAAAAAGTCGATAGATTATCTTTGTTCTTTTTCCTGATTGGAATCGGGCAGCTATTTTCATTCACATTTCAGTTCTTCTTTTTATCAAAAGTTGCTGAGACTCTGACTTTCTCAGTCAGGATAGATATGATGAAAAAAATCCTTAAAATGCCTATTTCGTGGTTCGATAAACCAGAAAATACTCCTGGAGCTCTCGGACATAAACTCTCTCAAGACTGTTAAGCTATTAACAACCTCACCAGCACTACTCTTGGAATTGAAGTATAAAATTTTTAAAAGCATAATTTCATTAAAAAATCAATTTAACTTTACTTTTTTTTCAACAAATATAGATCACAAACATAAGCACTCTCCTCACCGCAGTCATTTTGGCATTCACTGCTGACTGGCGAACGACACTTGTTGGTTTAGCTCTTATGCCATTCATGGTCATCAGTCAGCTTTGGTATGCTAGCAGAAAAGCTGGATTCAGTGAAAAAACTGATATTGCCTACAGAGAATCAACTAATATGATAAACGATGCTGCTTGCAACATTCGCACGATTAGTAGCTTTGGTGATCCCTCTCTGATGATAAAAAACTTCAACAAAATATTAGAGAAAAATATTCAATTAATTCCAAGTTAAGCCTTGAAATCAGGAGTTGCTATGGCATGCTCAAATTTTACACTGTTTGGTAAATTATTTTAATGGTTAAAATAGGTTCTGAAATATTCATTTATGCTCTTTGATTTAATAGTAATTTATGGAGTGATCTTCTACTTAGGAGCAGTTTTTCATCGAGACTACAATGTAAACTTTGTCGATGTGTTTATCTCAATACAGTGCTTGATGCTTGGGTCTATTGGAATGGGTAAACAATAATCCATCAAATCTAAAATCTAAAATTTTAATATTTTGTTTTTTTTCTCTTTATGCTCAGGGTCTAACAGCTATTACATTGGTGATATCGAGGCATCGGAGAATGCAGCTAAAAGTATTTTTACGATACTTGACAGCGTAGATGAAGAAGAACTGAGCAAAGGTAAATCCTCTCCAGCTCAATTGGATGGAGAAATCGAGTTCAAAAATGTTACCTTCAAATATCCACAGAGAGATTTGGAAGTTCTCAAGGATGTCTCCTTGAAGATTCCAGCAGGGAATAAAGTAGCTTTCGTGGGACCTTCTGGAGCTGGCAAGTCTTCGATCATTCAATTGATCATGCGGTTTTACGGTGATTACAAGGGATAGATCCTTCTCGATGGAATCGACTTGAAGGATTACGATTTGAAAGCATACAGAGAATTTTTTGGAGTAGTCTCCTAAGAACCATAGCTGTTTAGCGGAACAATCAAAGAGAACATCATTTACAATAGCTAATTAGCCACTGAAGATAGCATTATCCAAGCAGTCAAACAAGCTAATGCGTTTGATTTCATCTAAGAATATTCCACCAGTACAATTATTTGATATTCTTGCAAACTCTTCTGTATTTTTCTAAATCAATATTTCTTTATTTTTCTAGACAGTGTCAGTGGCATGGAGCGATAAGTTGGACTGAAAGGGAATCAATTGAGTGGAGGATAAAAACAAAGGATAGCTATTTCTCGAGCAATACTAAAATCACCACAGATATTTTTACTCGATGAAGCAACAAGTGCACTCGACTCCTAGAATGAAAGGATTGTATAGGAATCTCTCAATGCCTTGATGAAATAGAAGACAAGCATAAGTGTGGCACGTAGACTATCAACGATCAAAGATGCAGATATTATCTTCGTTATGGAGAAAGGGAAGATCGTTGAACAAGGAAAATATGATGATCTTATGAATCGGCAGTCTCATTTTTTCAAACTAGCAGAAGGAAATTATGCAGGAAAAGAGGAAGCATAAAACTAAGTCTAACAATAATAATCCTGAGAAGATTTATTAAGAAAAAACTCATTTACAATTTTAAAAATAATTCATTTTTTTTTTAATAAATAATAATAATCTCTAGTGATTAGCATTTCTGTGAATTGTTGCTTCTTTTAGTCTCTTTAAATAATAAATATCTTATTTATTCCTTTTAGCGAGATAAGAAGATGACAATTTTTGTAAACATAATGATCCTTTTATGAAATAGAGATACTTTAAGAATTTAAACATAAAACAAAATCACAAAGTTATTGGATTTTTTATTTTAGCATATAAATTATCTGCAGTAAAAGATTCTAATGTAATATTCATCTTGGAATCTGTGACTTAATTGAAAAAGGAACTTTGCAAAAATTATTGCAGGATAAAGGTTTACGTTAGAGAAAATTTTAAAATGAAGGAGTTTAGTTAAAGAAATCAAAAATGCATTTCATTTTATGAAAAGCAGTTAAATTTTTAATTTTCTTAATCTTAAAAATTTTTTGCAGGGGAAAATCATTGCTTCAACTAAAGTAAGATTCGTTTGAAGTTTTTTGTTTAATTTACAAGCTGATCGATTGTACTCACAACTCGATGATCTTTAGGAAGGGAAAACAAAAAAAAAGAAATTACTCTTTTCAAAGTAATTAACAAAATATTTTTGACTTTGATACTCATAAAGAGATATCTCATTTTTTATTTGGATATTATTTTTTTTTATTGTTATTTGATTTTATTTTTTGGGGATATTTGTTGTTTTTTTCATATTATTTATTGTTTAATGTTTAATGTTTAATGTTTAATGTTAAATGTTTAATATTTATTTTTTATTTTTTTTCCATTTTGTTTTTTTTGTTTCATTTTGAAATTTATTTCAAAGCTTAGTTCCTTCTTTTGGCGACTCCTCAGCACCAATAGAAAGGATAAATAAGCTGAAATTGCTTCTTATGAATGCGGCTGCTTATTATGAATAGGTATTATTGTGATGATAGCATGGAGATAAGAGCCGGCATATTCTTTTTTTCATATTTCCTGAGTTTAAAAACTTAAGGTTTTAATCTCTATAGGTAGGCACAAGTGCAAGATTCTCTTATGTAGTCAATATCACTTCTTACTAATGAGGAGCTTCATTGATCTGCATTGCTTCAGAACAAAGCCCTAAAACTAGGACGTAAAAGAACTTCAAAGTTTTTGGTAATTCCAGGGGGGAGGGGATGGCAAAGAAACATATGTGGTTGGTTCTTTTGGTTTGCGTTCAATTGACAGTATGCTGGCGACTCTATGAAAGAGTAAGTAGAAGCGTAGAATATCTACTTGCAGCATAGTCAAGAGAACGCGTTGAGAGGATGGATAACGGTACCTTAAAAACTTGCGAGAACTCCTTTCCAGAATTGTGAGTGATAAGACCAAGCAATAATAATAGTGTTTCGGGGTTTGAATTATTGCAATAGATGCATCTGTTTAGGCTGTGCCAGATAAAAACTGCTATCATCACGTGTAAAGCATTTTCATCCCTGAAGCTCTCACAGACATTTAGAAAGCTCTTGTTTTGGCGACTCGGATGATGATAGATTTCCATAAAAACTGAAAGTATAGGTATTTCTCGATTTCAGCAAAAACTTTTTCAACTACTAGGTCAAGTTAATAAGTCCAATGAGCTCTTTGATAGGTTTACCGACCTATTGAAAGAGCTATGCAGAGGACTGATTCCCAATGTGCAAAGCAGGTTGTTGAAAAAACTAAGATGCATGATAGTCTTACTCTCAATCGAGGCAGGATAGTTCTCGGATTATAGGTTAACATTCTTAGTTCTCAAGCTAAGAATTTTGAAGGAGGCTCTTCCTCTTTGCAAGAAAGAAGCCAGCAAAAACTAGGAAATAACTTGAAAAAATGTGGAAACCATTGCAGGGTAACTTTGATCTGAAGAGTCTTGTCCTGTGCGCTTCCTTGATTTAAGAATTAAATTATGAAATTATTCCCTTTGTTTTCAGGAATTAATTCTTTATCGAATTGATTCTTCTCATTCGGAGGCATTTCAAAAAATTTGAATTCGAAACTTAATCAGGTTTTAATTTCAGAAAAAATATCAACATAAACATTGAAATTCGTAATGCAAACAGCATGATAAATAAGTAAATTAACTAACAATATAGAGTCTGTAATGGATTTTTATTATTAAAATGCGAATAAAATGAATTGAGAGATAAAGCAAGATATGAAAAAATGATTATAATCAAGAATACAATTGATAAATTTAAGATTGAGGGTTAAGAAAATGCTTCCAAATTAATAGAAGTTAGTCTTCTAAGGCTTTCAAAAATAACTTAACTGTTAATACAAATAATATGAAAATTACATGGGACCTGATTAATTAATGGCTCTAATAGATATTTTTTTTATTTTAACATAAATTGTGCGTTTTGTAAAATGACTTTAGAATTTTTAATCATTTTTAAAATGATCTTTAAAAGTGATTTTTGATCTTTACATTCAATTTAACCTTGTTTCTATTGATTTTCTCTTGAAATTGTCTTTATTTAATTGATTTTTATAAGAATAGCAATGAGTTTCATTATCAAATACGGGTCAGAAATGAATACAAATATCTATGCGATTTTGCACAAATCAAACAGACAGAAAATTCCAGAGAAAAACAAATAATATTGCCTTATTTCTTACAATCTAACTAAACACACAAATAATATTAGAAAATGAACTTCTTTCTCAAAAAGTTCTAATATTTAAGACAATATGTTTATGGATTCTTTAGGACTGCTAACAAAACAGCTCGTGGATTCTCATTCGCATTTTCATCGAGAACCCACCAGGGCAACGCTAGGAGCTAAGGAAAATTCTTCAACAATGATGCTGGAAATATATTCAGAAATATGATTATGATTGGAGTTCTCAGCTCTTATTATCATAAGAATATCGTTGCTTGCATTGAAGATGATGTCCTTGCTCGTGCTAGAAGAGGCCTTGATAGTCATATTTACGCGATGAAAAAGCAGTTCGGTACACAGATGGCTTCGTTCCCTGAGATTAAGTGAATGATTTTTTTCAATATTATTTCATTTAATTTCCATTTGATCAGGAAAATCATGACAAACTTTGTTTTAAAACTCAAAAGATATTCAACCCGAGGCAGCTCTTACGTGATAGACTTCACAGTTGATCAGAGAAAATGTGATTTATACTAGCTTTTAATCATAGTGCTGGGCACATTTGAAAAGAAAAAAGTTGAATCTAAGTTTAAAATCAAGAATGTTAGTGCCATCCATGAAGGGGATATTCTGAATATTCAAATCGACTTCGAAGAAGGAATGGGATCAACAAAGTCTAAACTAATCAACAAAGGCACAATTTATATTAGCGGTGAGATGATAGCTGACAGAGCTGGATTCCGCTTTATCCTTGAAAAAACTGATGAAATCAGCGATTTGGACATTGAAGCCATCGCGAATGTTTACAGGACTGCAAACTCTCCAACTAAATATTCGTTTGTGAAAGATAGAATGAAGAATGCATAAACAGGAATGTAGGATAATAATACTTTTGTTGGAGGATAAAAACCAAAGAATGCTAAGGATTTGTAAAAGGAACGACTTGAAGCAATAACTAAATTAGAGGAGCTTGGTGTGTCTGTCTTCATGCCAGAAATAAAGCAGCAGAATCTAGATTGGGTAGGGTGATGATTAAAAATAAAGTGAGTGCTCATTTTTGGGTTTGTTTAAATGTAAAAATAGGATTATCTCGCAGGATATGAACAATAAAAGAGAGATATTGAAGATACTGTGTTACTAGCTTTACAGTATCCTGAAATCTTTGATTAAATCACTGCTGGTATTCTTGAATTTTTTTGATATTTCGATGTAAACATTTTAATAATTTTTGTGAATATTTTTCCTGAAATTTAGCAACAAGAATGAAACAAGAACCAAATAAACCTAAGGCTGTGCTTTTTGAGGGACCTCCAGGCACAGGTAAGACTACTTCTGCTAAGATCATTGCTCAGCAAGTTAACATCCCACTTATTTACATGCCGCTTGAATCGATTATGTCAAAGTATTATGGAGAATCTGAAAAGAAATTCGCTGATTTATGGGAGGCTACGAAGCATTTAGGGAAATCAATCATTTTCATTGATGAGATCGATGCGATTGCTGGAACGAGAAGTATGAGCAGATTATGATTTTATTATTAATGGGAGCAAAATATACCTTTTTATTTGGAGAGGGATTTAATCAGTTTATTACTTTATTTAGATTCTGAAATGCATGAAGCATCTAGGAGGATCTTATCAACTTTATTGAGGAAGATTGACAGTTTCGAAAGCTCTTCAGATGTACTATTGATCTGTGCAACAAATAGAAAATAAGACCTTGATCCTGCAATGCTCTCTAGAATCGATATGAGCATAAAATTTGAAAAGCCAGATATGCTCTCCCGACAAGCGATATTCAAGAGATATGCGAAACATCTATCAGAGGATTAACTGCAAGATTTAGCTAAGATCTCTGAGAATTTCTCAGGTCGAAATATTGCTGATGTCTGCAAAGGTATCAACAGTTGAATAGATGATCATTCTGACAAAAATATTAAATTGATTTTTTTCTTTCAAGATTCTGAACGTAGATGGGCAAGTAAACTAATAAGGAAAGAAGTAGAGCAGACAGTCCCAAGCATAGAACAATACATTGAAGCACTTAAAAATCGTCAATATCAAAATCTAGCCTGAGAAACAGATTCTTATCGCTGTTGTTTATTGTTTGTTTACATGCTTAATCAAAAATATTAAAAACCCAAAATAGCAGAGATATCTTATTGAATAACGTTTAATCTGGGGATGGGGCATACGTTGATTAAAAAACAAGATTTATTGAAAATTGACTATTCTTTCCTTGTGATAGTAAGCAGTAAGCCAAATACAACTTTTCAGAAAATAAATCCACTTGCTTGATCTGGTATTATTTTTTACACGTGTTTGCTTCTCATTCAATCCCTGAAATAAATAACCAATGTAAAGTTTCTATGCTAAAGCAGAACTAACATAAAGAATAGTTTTAATTAATTAGCTCAAATATCTTTAAAAGATCATTAAGATGGAAACGATTAGAAGACAACAACAAAAAAGCCATGTTTTTTTCATATTGTGCTTGCTGATGGGAGTTTTATCATAAGAAGTTTTAAAGGTCTCAGATGAATCGCATATTCGATTTGCATTCGGTAAACCGAAATTGCTTAATTTTCAATCTTTAATTCTTCCCCGCAAGTAGCAACTGCTTTTGTAAAACACAGGATCTTGCTTTTCAAAGAGGAGATAAGAAAAGAAAAATGAAGTCTCTTTGTTTTTTTAAGTGAATAAGTACAATCCTGATGTGTTCACCTGGATTGGTAAATTATTCCAAGACCCTTCAAAACAATTAATTGAAAATTTTTAACTCATTGGGAACTGTTGTTGTGGCTGCTACAGGAGATGCTGCGTACGTCCGTCCACATTTCGCCAAAACAGAATTTGAAACCACCAAAACAGATGTTTAATATACTTATTTAAGACATAATCTACACACACAAATCGTAGGAGTGTGGGATGACAATGATTTCGGGAGAAACAATGGTAAGGGATATAAGGAGAAAAGAAGATCATTGATAGATATTGAATGTTTGCACTTGTTCGACTATCAGGTGATAGACTCTTTGAGAAAAAGGAAATGATGCGAGAATTGTATTTAAATTTCCTGGACGAGCCAGCAGACAGTCTAAGACGAACGCAAGAAGGTGGTATCTATACTTCCTACTATATCGGGGAAACAAAATCAGTCAAGCTTATCCTTTTAGACACACGATACTCTAAAGATACCTATTGGAGGGAGTATGTTGATATTTTAGGTAATAAAATGATAGGAAATAGTTGAAATACCATCGTAGTATTGAGAAAGATAATTCATCAACAAAAGAAAACTTGAAGTTCGTTTTTGCTCAACTTTTTTTTTAGATTTCTGCTCAAATTTTAGGCATTAATTGTTTTTGTTTTTCAGTATTTTTTTCTCTAACTTACAGTCAAATTATTGTTGTCTAGGTGAAGCTCAGTGGAAATGGCTCGAAAGAGAGCTAAGTTCTGATAATTCATCCAAACTAGTTATTATTGCAAATGGCATTTAAATTCTACCTGACGATAGGATTTATGTTGAGCAATGGTTTCCAACCAGCAGGGATAGGCTTTTCAATTTGCTTAAGCAATACAATACTACCAAGAGTAAAAATATCTTAAAATTGTTCTCTCTTTTGTTATTGGAATACCGTTCAATAAACGGCTCATTTCTTTTTGGTTATTATTATGAAGGATTTTTGTTCCTTAGCGGTGACGTTCATTTCTAGGAAATACTCTTAGAACCACACTCTTAGGAAAGTATAATCTCAATATTCTTTTCTCCTTTTCTTTTCTAATGCATTTACTTGATGTAGCTTGGGGCTATGATTTAATTGAAGTGACTTCAAGTGGTATGACTCATAGTCTAGCAACTTCGATATTCCCTGCTTTTGCTATCGACACCTTTCTTCCAAATACTTTTAGTGTAAAATTATGCTAAAAAAACAACAAATAAATCATAATTGTTAATTCTATTAGGGGAAGTAACATAGATACTTCGGAAAGGCTTATGGATAAATTGACATCCATTTAGATTCATAAGATTACAAGAATATGAAAATTGATATCAGTATTGTCGACACAAATGGAACTGTTCGATTATCATAGTCTTTGCAACCATGGATGAAATCAAATAAAGCACTTCGATAACCTACTTCGGCATTTGACAGGGATACCCATCATCTAATCCGATGGATTTTGCATGTTTTTGAAAATTATTTCATTGATTACCCTAAAGCAGGATATACCATACTGTTAATAGGTCTGCTAGGAATAGCAGTAGTTGGATATGTTCTCTACTTTCTTGTTAAAAACAGACAGCAAAACGAAAAGCTTAAGAAAAAGATTGAGTGAACTGAAGGACAACCATAATAAATATGCTGACTAAAATAGTTCAATTAACAATAACTCCGATAAAGGAGATTTAAATGCTTAAATTGTTAATCACAGCAATGGAAACAACATTCATCTAAAATCTGTAATTGTTGTTCTTTATTTTGTGATCCATCCAGCTTTAAAATCCTTTTCTTTTTTTAATTTTAAATACCCTAAACATAACCATGAATCGTGCTAAGTTTTAGCTAGGACTTTATAAAGAATAGAATTTTTCAAAAAGATCTATTGGCTTTAATGTTTTTACATTTGAAATAGCCTTCTAGTCTTAAGAATAAGCACAAACTTATGTAAATCGGAAGAAGAAAAAAATGATGAATGGAAAATATTCTCATTTTTAGACACAATAATATCATTAGCTCTTGGGTTCTATTCAAAAAGCAGGATAGATTCCTTTGAACGACAGCTCTTGAGTAACTCGCTGAAGGTAAGTGGGGTCTGGGTATCCGAAGTTTGCAGAACCTTCACAAATCAAAAAAAGACATTCAGTTTTCGAATCACATTCAAAAATTTTTGTCTTGGAAACATTTTAAAAATGACACACACGCACTTCTAACAACTCCCAAAAGTTGATTATCCTATTACCTCCATAGATGTTAGTTTTAAAATGGACTCCGTTCCAAATGATGCGATTATCTTTTCCTGTAGTGACACTTCTCCCAATCGTAAAGAGTAACCGCCTCTTAAACGCTATTTTGAGCATCTCCAGAACAGTTCTTCCTTCTGGAGAGTTAGGTAAATAGCCAACACGAGCTGTTGATGGTACATATTATCCATTCTTTTGAGTTGAATTGAAGTGCATTTCAATAGTGATCGTAGCATATTTTTCGTATCCTTCGCATTTAGTATGTTTATCGATGTAGATGCTCATTTTCCCAGGTGGTTGATCACCTAAGAGGAAAAAATTCAAAAAATGTATCCAAAATAATTTTAGACTATGAGAAAGAGAAAGTGGAAAATATCCTTAAGAATTAAGAAGAATTCTCATCTTACCTATCATGACTCCATATATTTATGAACAGACTGGGCATTTAATATACGAGGGTGCTGCAGCTAGCATCTAACGAAGGCAGCCTCTATGAAAAAAGTGTGCCTCACAATGCGAGAGATTAATGGGATCCTCATCTGAATCTGTTTGGAGTTACTAAATCAATTCCTCTTTAGAGAGAGCAGAAATGTCGCTGAAAAGCTCACATTAGCAAATGCAGCATATTTCTTCTTCCCAAATTTCTGGTTTTTTCTAATCTTATTCGTTTGAAGTATCAGCAGGAGCGTTATTGATCTCGAATAGTTCTCTGCGGAGGAAATACTCTAGAGCCGTAAGCTGGCTGTGCTATGTAATCGCTGATAGTTCAGGCATTTATCTTTTTTGTTTAGCTGCGACTAACTCAGGGATATTGGAGAGACTGTCTACGATGTCTAGTAATATCTAATTTGATTTGACTTTTTCATTTTCTAAATCGAATTTGTAGACTCGATCGCACATTTTTATTGTCAAAATACCTTCTGATAAGCTGAAATTCAAACCACAAGTGCCTTCTATTTTGTCTTTAGTTTCACTTTCATTAACTGTTTCGATAATAGCTTCATCGACAAATAGATCTTCTCTCAATTCAGGTTCTTATTCCTCTTCACCATCTTCTTCTTCTTCTTCTTCTTCTTCTTCTTCTTCTCCATCATCATCTTCTTCTTCATCTTCATCATCATCCGATTCCCACTCATCATCATCATCTTTTTTCTCAATTTCTTTTTCTTCTCCAGAAGTCTTTCCTTCTTTTTATCTTTCATTTGTTTGTTCTGTTAAACCCCCATTATCTTAAGATTATTTTTATTCCTAAATCTTAGATCCTTCTTTTTGTGCAACTGCACCTTATTAGCCCTCGATAAATTCGACAAATGCATCATTATCATTATCCTTTTAAGCTGCTATTACTTCTTAACCTTCAATTTAATCTTAGACATTATCTGCTCTCTCTATTTGTTCATTATTTACCTTCTCTACAAATTCTAATTCTTTTTCTACATCTTATATCTATTCCCCTTCCACATGGAGTTTCTTTTCAAGTTCAGGTGCATCATCTTTACCTGCATGGCTACTACGTTTTTTGAGTAAACGATTTGATTTTTTAGTTATATTTAAGAACTTTGAAAGAGCAGCTATTTTCACTTTCACCTTAGCCCATCGGTCTGCGCTGGTACAAGCTATGTCTTCTGGTATGGCTTCTATAACATCACTCATTCTATCTTTATTACGGATACTTTGTTTTTGAATTGGTTTTTGTAATTCCTTTTTTGAGTTATGTGTTTTGAATAATTTCTACAATTAATTTATTAACACAAATATTCACTAAAAACAAGCATCAAATGAAAGATTTCCTTTTTAATTCTGAGAAAATATTACTTTTTATCCTCTGCCGCCAAAAGACACTATTGGAATAGAATAACTAACCAACCAATTTCAATAGCCAGGTAATTAATTCGAATTCTTTTGTTGGTAATGAGGTTGTAATTTAAGATATTTAACAATCATTTGAGCATTTAAAACACAAAAAGATATCAGAAACAAAAAAATCTTTTTTAATTTTGGATTTTATGGTCTTGTTTCATGTGAAAATTAGAAACTACTTTGAAGTTCATTACTTTTTAGACAATAATTTTGAAGTTAAAAATGGAAAAATGAAGTAAACGGCATAGTATGAATACATTCAAAATACATAGATAAATTAAATGAATTATTGACACATTCTTTGGGGAGAAAGAGATTTGAGTCGAAAGGGTTGAGAGATCGAATATTTTAATAATCAGAAATAAAATCCATAAAATTAATCACAAGAAAAATGTTTAGGAACATCTTGAAGACTCGATTCCTGTTCTAAAGAACAACTAGCAGATTCAGCGTTCTCGAAAAGTTAGTTGAATCCAACGATGCCACCGCTGTCTGCTTAGAATCTATTGCAGGCACTGTTAAGGGACTCTAAAAAGCCAATTACGTTGTCGAGCATGACCCTAAACTCACTGCTGATGATAAGAAAACTCTCAAGTAGTTCCTCATCTACCGCTACAACCCTGCCGTAAGATTTTAATTAATTCTAGGATGTGGATCTCATTCTAATCATAATATCTCATGGTAATAAATATGTTTTAATAATCTAGGATCCTCAAGATCAACCAAGATATATCAGCTATTGGATTGATATCAAGAAGTTCCCTCCCATGTTCCTCGATGCTATCCTCTATATTAAGAATGA
>Ga0302271_10001279_pt1 | contig 24452 bp, 12 predicted proteins | sample III_Bog_N1_1_FD_198767 | JGI IMG/M metagenome (GOLD analysis project Ga0302271, IMG submission 198767) | Peat permafrost microbial communities from Stordalen Mire near Abisko, Sweden - III_Bog_N1_1 | ecosystem: Environmental > Terrestrial > Soil > Wetlands > Peat | place: Sweden: Abisko... | reverse complement strand
AATCAGGAACTGCAATAGAATGAAGATCCATTCTGGGATCCTCCTGAGCCATTCCTTATCGGCTAAGGGTTCTTGATCTTATACGGTCTTGCATTTGGGATGGACAACTAAACAAGAATTAATTTAGTTGGTGACAACGGTACATGCGGTAGCTTAGACGTTGGGTTCATTCCCTGCAATCAAACGGGCGATTTAGACTATGACGATGAGCATGTCAATGAAGATCTGATTATCGAAGATCCAAATGATTTATTGAATCAGCAATTGAATTTCAAGATAGTTATCAAGAAGGGGGAGCTTCCTGAGAACTTCTGTACGGACACATCAGTAGAGTATGCACTGATGTAGAGGGACAATCATTTCGTGAAATATAAGACAAACAAGGTAACAAACACAAAGAGATTGATGATTGGATAATGTATGTTATTGTGTGTGTGTTGTCTCCCAGGTAGAAGGTAAGAACAGTCATCCAGTTTATAACTACAGCTAGTTGCATTCGTACAAGGACATAACAATGAATATTGTGAAGTATCTCAGTGAAAGCACATTGCAATTCAAAGTCTATGGATTTGATGATGCAAGAATCTAGAAGAATAGATAGATTAGATAGGATAGGAATGAATAACTGAATAAGAATAGTTAAATGTAGTAATAGAAATAGCTCGTGCCAGCTGAAGAATAAATGGAGAAACAACGGGAAATACATCGAATTATTAGTGCAGGGGGGGATAATGGAAATAATAGTAATAATAGTAATGGTGATTATCCGCATGTGATTAAGATTGAAAGTAAATATAGACCGTAGGTTGTATCTGAGCTGAGGTAAACATAACAAGTGGAGAATAGTAGCAACCGTGTTAGTAGCTAGAGTAATAGCTTAAGTATGACAGGGAATGCAACTAATCCATCATCGAGGATTGAAAGTCACAGTAATAATAGCACAAGTGTGAATAGCAATTCTGGAAATAATAATAAAAGTCCATAGAAAGAGAAATCATAAGGGAATAACTAAAATTAACAGCAGAATAATAATAATAATAAAAATAATAATGGAACTGCTAATAATAATACTGCTTATGAATTCAAATAGAAAGAAGAGAAATAAATAGGGAACAGTAATAATAATAACAACAACAATAATAATTCTATTAAATCTAATAACGATTACAAAGATAATAACAATAATACTCAGATCAAAGGTAGTTCATCGAAGTCCAAGTAGAAAAAGAAAGAAGACGGATGCAGTAAGATTATTGATAATTAGGAGATATATCTTCTGAATAGAGTTGATTGTTGTTGTTGTTGTTTTGTGATTAAAATTTAGGGATATTCTGATGAGAGAATGAATAAGAGATGCGCAAGTATGGTAGCAATCAAAGATGAACCAACCTATTTTTGCATTTTATGTGTTTTAAATCAAACTTTTTACAATAATTTTCCTTATTAATTCTTTGAGCATATTTTTTACTTGTGTGGTGGGTATAAAGGTTGTCTTTTTGATTTAAAGTAGCCCTACTCTCTGTGGGAACTGCTGTAAGTTACATTAAATTGTTTTTTGGAGTTTTTGCATAGTTTTAAATGGCTGAATAAAAAAGACTAATTGTTCAGTTTGTTCAAGTAGGAAGTAATGACGTTTGATTAGGATAAGCTACTTCTAAGGTAAGTATGACACAAACTAACAAAGCTAGAAGCAATGTTTATTATGTTTCATTACAAATTAATAGCTAGATTAAAAAGAATAATAAACAAAAGTTAAAGCAGAAGAAAGAGAGAGAGAGAGAGAGAACCAAGAGGATAACACACTAACACACAAGTTTCAAGAGTATTGTGCATTACCAACATTTGGATTCTGAGATAAATGATCCAAGAGAAATCTTAGTATCTTCCATTAAAACAACAACAGCAACTACAGTAATTACATCCTAAACAACAACATCCATTCTAACCCTATAACTCCATAGATAATCTAGCATCTATTCGTTCACCACCATCATTACCTAGCTCCCCTGTAGCCTCCAAGAATATCTCCGCAACTAATAATAACCTAACCCTCCTAAACTCCCAATCTCCCCCTGTTCCTTCATCCAACCATTGGGTACCATTATACGAATTAAACAATCCTAAGCACAACACTAACATCAATAATTCCTCGAAGATTTCTTAGTCGACTAAGAAATACGGTTCAAATATCGCTGAATCATTGACTAGACAATAGAATATCCGTGTGATATAAGACATCAATGTGAAATAGTTAAGACTCGCATTTGATTGCTCGAATAAGATGTATATCATGGATGCTCGAATGCCTATTCAAATATCTGTTAATTCGAGGGATGAATAAACTAAAGATTAGCATGATTTGCTAGGAATGAGTAGAAGAAAGCATAATTAGTCAATCATTAGTAAGGAAAAAGAGGGAAAATATGATTGGAACATGTATGATAACGAAGAGTTTAGTTACCAGCAATAGTAGTAGTAGTAAAAATAGTTATCTTCAACTTGCAGTTCATCAATGAAACAGTCATCATATCAATCACCTGGTTATCCAGTAGCTAAGAAGCAGTCAAATGCTAGCAGCACTATCAGCACTGATGGTATTTCTATTAATAAATCATCTAGCATTCCACGCCAAAAGTAGTAGTAGTATCTCAGTACTAATGTCTGTTCAGGGAAAGCATCGATTCTTCATTATCTTGGGAATATCAACGATGCGAAAACCAATGAATATCTAAAAGCAGTAGCAACATCAACAACTTCATAGTGGTCTACCTCGTAGTCAGCTTAGACATCAGCAGCTAATATACCCTTAGTGTAGATGAGAAGAACACTGTTTAAATACACGAATAGTAGAAAGATACCTGGGATGAGTTTGCCATAAGACGATAGTAATAAGATGTAATTAGCAAAGGAATAGCAATAATAATACAGGAAAGAAGGATCATAATAATAGTATCATTTGATGTAATCGAGCTATGCAGGTAGCAGAAACAAGCATATCTAAGGGAGTTAGCAAGTGAATAAATCGAACAGTTCATAATCGTAATATTCTACTTTGATAGCTTCTTTGATTGATACGCATGATTAGAATATTGCTGAGAAGATAGCTAGAGGATCACCCAATCAAAGGAAATTTAAGAAATATCTACAACAGAACAACAATAATAGTATCTACAACAACAACAACACTAGCAACAACAACTCTTAGAGTTAACTACCATTAATCCCAGCTAAGACGACGACTGCTAATCACAATACCTCCACTACTGGAACATCTTCTGCTACTGTGATGTCTTCTACCTAGCGAAGAACCTTTGTAGAGGATACTTTAAAGGCATATTCAGTGAAGCATTTCTGCGATGATTTCAATAAGATTCCATTGGCGTTACGGAAACAATACTATTTAAGCTAAGATGCTAGCTAATCGAATTAGGTATTCTTCTTGGGAGGCGCAAAGGCAGAATAGCAGACTAATATGTTCTAGAATGTGAATAAACAGAATAGAACAGCGTATCTAACGACAAATGGGAAATATGGGTTCTTTACTATGAAATAAAGTGAGAATGATGATGGTGCTGATAGGGAATCAGAATAAGGAAGAAAAGTAGGTTAATTAAATTAACAATAAGGATAACAACAACAATAACAGTAATCATAATACTAATCTTCTTCTTAATCGGGATTGATTACAATTGAAAACTAGTAGTAGATATCTTAACGACAGTAGCGATTACCAAGATAATCAGAGTAACTGCTCTTGTAGAGTAGCTAATCTTCATTAGACAAAGGGTAGATTTCTACGCGGATGTAGAGAGATATTTCATCGGGTGCTTATGATCTAGGAGGGATATACTCATAGTAGAATCCACCTTCCCATGTGAATCTTGAAGAACTTCTTGGACCTTAAGATGATATGCAAAGGTACAAGTATTCATAGCGATAAGTTGGTGCTGTAAAGACACCTTTAGGATAAGAAGGAAAGGATGAGAGACGAGGTAATTAAGAGGAGGATAGAGAGAAACTGGTAGATAATAAATAAATCCAGACAGAATAATTGCAAGGATACGAGAAGGAGTAATAGAATTAGTTGATAGATTAAGAGAACTAAAAGAATCCAGCATCGGGGGATGTTGATGAAGAGAAGAATGTAATTAAAGCTGATGATGATGGTAATGCTGCTGCTGCTGATGGTGATAAGATAACTAAGAAAAAGACTACAGGGAATTAAACAAAATAATTGCAGATTTAATTGAAATAATTACAGTTTGAGTAGAGAAATACAAGCATGTAAAATGCAAAGACAGATGGGAACGATAACAACAACTGTAGCTAACCAATCAGTAGCCATAATAGCATTATTATTGGTAATAGTATTAAAACAGCTCGTGAGTCTCAGAGCATTGAGAAATAATAACTCCTGTAGAGCCAACAACGGTTAGTTCTACGTAAGCACTCAGAGGGTATATTCAATGCGAGTAGCAGTAATAGAACTAAGAATATACCTGATATCTCAGGATGGATAGCTAGTAGTACAAGCTCATAATAAGAATAACCACTGAGAAATAAGAAGAACAGCAAGATTAAGGAACAACTAACAGGGGAGCATAACAATTAGATTGAGATAGCAAATGTAAATAGAGCGAATACAATGAATATGGTAGGAGCAATAACAATTGCTGGTGTAGTAAGTAATAGCAACAATAATATTAGCAACATGGCATTGCTGAAACAATAACCTTCTGGGAATTTACAAGAGCAAGATTAAGGGAATAATAATATCAGCAATAACATAAACAACGATGAAGACTAAGATCTAAAGGAATATCTGAGTCTTATGAATAAATCAAAAGAATAATAACAAACAAATTGAAATCATATTGATTATTTTTGTGTTAAAAAGGTATGTGAATTTGTATGAGTTTGGGATTTCATATTATGTTAAAGGTGAAATTTTTACAGACCCTGTCATTGTATTGATTTGTTAGGAGAAATTGTAGAAAGATGGATATGGCAAAGAATAAAAATATGTAATACAAACACAGACTTTAACAGACAAACTCCTTTGGCTGATAATAAATTAGAATACATTACAAGAAAGAGAGAGATGAGCAAAAAGAGGAAAAAAATAAAGAAAAAGTGCGAGGGATATGGAGTGAGCTACTATCATCATCATCATCATCATCATCATCATCATCATCAGTATCATCATCCAATTTAGGGTGATGTTTTTAATACTCCCTTTAGAAAAATAAAATAAAAATTTCTATCTCTGTTAGCTCACTCACTTCAACAACTGTATCGTTCAATCTTCGTCATTGTCATTAAGTGTAGCCTTATCGAATTACACTCCCGATGCTTTTAAATCTGCTTATATATTCTCTATTTTTATCATCTGCAGCAGTTCCTCCACACTGCTTGATTCTAAACTTTCAGGGCTGATTTCTTTGTTCTTTAGAGTTACAAAAATACAATCAAATCAGCATTACATCAATACAAACTCTCCCTCTCTCTTTCTTTCTATCTAAATGATATTAATGTTACTTTAACAATCCTAATGATGCCTTTCACATGATTTCGATATTCACAGCTGAGTTCTGGTTACACTGCATATATTTTCTTCTCTATTCCTATGCTTATTCTCCATGCAGTTTCTTTGTTAAGCCCATGATGAGCCATCAATAAATCGTTGAGTTTCTTGAAGACTTTCTATCTAAGTTACTTTTCTTTAAGTTTCTTGTGTTCTTCTTGATCCTATTGCGGCTAATGCTCATGCTGTTAACCTTGGGATTTATCAGATCTGATGTGATCGCCATTTTAATTTGTATTACCTGATCATAATAGCAAAAATAAGATATTATTATAATAAACAACCTACTTTTCTTTTCTTCTTACTCATTTTCCTAAACAATCTATGCTCTAAAACATCTTCCCCTAGTGCTTCCACTAGCACCTTATCTCTAATTCCTTCTAATATCTTGCCTAGTTTCGCATACATCCCTTGGAATTCCTATTACTTCATCACAGAAATGAACGTCTAAATACTAAAAAACAGTTTTCCAACTCCTGCTTTAATGAGATCAGCTGCATTCATTGAGCTGATTTCAAATTACGAACAAGCAGCATCGATATCTTTAAGCAGCTTAGTTGAGGAACTCGTAGAAGTTGTTGAATTATGCGGTTTATTCATGGTGGAGATCGTATGCAGTAAAGATTCTAATGTGCTAACTAATGAGGAATTACCATTAAGATGTTGTTTCTTCCATGGTTGCTCAGATAAGAATTACATTTGTAACCCGTTTTTGCGTTTTGTTCGCTAGGGACGACCAGAAAACGATAAAGGAACAGATTCAGAGAGACTGTTAGCTAGATTTTAATTCACAGTTGTATTATTGTTTATGTTGATGTTACTGATATGATTCACTCCTTTGAAGGTGTTCACTCTATTTACCTTCTCTAATTCCATATCCTCCTCCTCAGCTTCTATCATCCGCCTTCTTAGTTCCTTTTCAAAAGAAAGAATTAATTAAATTTCCAATCTTTTTCTTAGTTTTTGTATCATAATTTAACACTATCATCCATATCTTTACTTTCTCTTGATGTGCGGTGTCTGATTACCCAGCAGTCACCCCGATATCACTTTAAAATTGGTCTTCTTAGGGAATGACCAGATCTACATTTACATTATTATTGTTATTATTATTGTGATTGCTATCATTAGTATCATCACCTAATGGGAATGCTAGCTCGTTTTTCTCCTCAATGACAATATTCTAGTTGTTCTTCGAATTTTTGCAATTATTATTGCTGCTACTGTCTTGATTGCTAGGAGTGTTATTGTAATCATATGCACTGTGCGTATGATCCTAATTTGCTTTCTCTTCTACTGACAATGAAAACTCACCGTGAGTTTCATTCCGACCAAGGTTGGGAAAACCATTCTCAGAGGAATTCAACTTACCTTCGTTGGTTTCATTTACTGATGATGTTCGCTTAGACTATGCCTTCCGCGCACCTGCTCATATTAATACATAACTTCACTTTACAGCATAAATAAGTGTTTTTTTAAGAATCTACTTCTGTTTTTGGTGACTGATGATGTATTCTTCGATATTGAATCTGATATCCCATCATTTAATTCTTCTGCTTCTTAATCTTCATCGTCATCTTCTTCTTCATCCTTGTTATGGCATACCACCATCCAAAAAAAAAGAAGTTTAAAGAGAATTCATATACATGATCTATTCTTTGATTTACCATTTAATTGAATCTGTCCATTGTTCGTCTTTCTTCTATGATAGTCAGTGGTTGGCAAATCAACAAACATAAGATTATGCATGTGCTCATGTATTTCTTTGCTCTTACCATCATACGTAGTTTTGCCTTCTGAGATCCTTAAAGCGATTGCAACAGCTTCTTTGAGTTTTTTCTTTCTATCGCTAACTCCCTTGATGAACTATCCATACGATTCCTTGAAATCAAACACTTGATTGCTTCGAACTGTCGCACTGTTTTATTAAAAAATACATTCCATTCACACAATCTTCAATATTCCATTTAGATTTGCTATTACTGTGAGTTCTCGCCGAGGAAGTTAACTACAACATCTTATCCATTCACGCTAGATACCTTAGGTAATACAAAACATTGTCAGGATAATTCTAATTTAAAACGTTCCGCAATTTTTTGCATGTATTCAAAACATACGGATGATGGCCACCATGGATATCCTTTGAGCTTAGCCCATACGACTTGGTTCTTCTTGATACTGACCTAGCTCATAAACTGATCTTAAATCTGTTTGACTGTGCAGGGATGAATGATTAATGTTCCTGTCTCTTTACGTGTGCTCCTTGTGTGAATCTCTCTCTCTCTTCTCTTTATTAGCTATTGTTCCCCTTCCTGATCTTCTAACAAATCGAACCTTAATTGTGTTCTATCTCCGTTTAATAATTTCTCTCCTTATCTTTGACAATTATCTCTCTCCCTTTTCCCTTTTAGCTCCAAATGTCATCCAATCAAAAATAACTCTATTATCACAGTATTCCTCATTATTATCTTTCTTCTTCCTCACACGCATATGCTCTTAACTTTCTTTCATCTTGCTAGATATTTCCTCCCACTACAGCTACCTTTTCATTTTCTCTTCAAATAATCAGCTAAATTACTAATTATTCTCAAAATATGATAACTTAATACGCATCATGGCTATCATTTAAGATGACTACACAATAAAACTGGGATAAAATCAATCAGACCTTGAATAAATCTGCCTTCAAGAATTTCATGAAATTTTTTATAATTATTCTAAATAGAAATTCAGACCTCCCGCTCCCCCACAATAATCCTAAATCCCTTACACTCCTCTCGATAATCCATAAATACACTAACAATCTCTTAAAGTTCGCATTTTGCCTCTCTTTTGTCAATATTTCAACTTTCCTCTTAACAATTCTTTGTTTAAAATCTTCCCAGAAACATTTTTCCCTTCATATCTATTCAAAATGAGATATCAAATATTTTCTATTCTATTAAATCCAACATTAATCATGGAACAACAATAGACTTCCTTGCATTGCCAGATTCACAAGCAGCCAGCTTATTTTCTGCTCTTCCGAAACAACAACAACAACATCAAGAACACTAATCCTGCAAACACATCTGTGATTAAATGCAGTATCTGCATAGTAAAAGAGAAAATCAAAGGTGATGACTTAATCGCTCTCCCTGAAATCATGAATCCAACAATCAAACAATTCTCTTCAGATGTCAGCCATCTCGGTGACGAACTAGATGGGAAAATCAAATACATGCATATGCATTCTGATTCACCGGATGGAATAAATCATGTCAGAGAGAATATCAGTAAGTTCTTTGTTGAATTCAGAAAAGAACTCGATGCTAAACTCAATGAATCAGAGAAACTAGCATTGATTGCTGCTGATAAGATATCTGAGAATCAAGCTTCGATTTTCAAGAGACATGAAGAAATGATATCGAAAAATGATCTCCAAGAGATAATTGAGAAATATACTTCAAATCATAGCAACAGTAGTGCAAACAGTGATTACCTGCAGCTCAACGAAGATCTTAAAGCGTTCTTTGAGAGCTAACAGAAAAATAAGCAAGCAAATGTCTCCATTTTACGGCATCTACTGAAGAAATTTGAAAAGGAGAAATCTTCTTTTAGTTGCTTTTAACCAAATCTTTAGAAGGAAAGAATTCTGGATTATGTGAAATAGATTAATTTCTTTGTAGAGAGTAATAGTAATCAGGAAAAAGCAGATGAGGACAGAGAGAAAGGAGATTTCTTGAGATATATTGCTGGGAATACTGAGATTGTTGCAGATATTTTTACTGAGACAGTAAGGATCATGCAGCATCATCCAGTGGATTTGAAAGAGTTTAAAAGACCTGCGTTTAAAGCTATTGGAATGGTTAATAGGGTAAAGTGGTTCAGGAAAGAGAAACAGAGAGAGATTGTTTGTTTGTTTTAGAATTTGTAACAAAAATTATTTTTATGTTTTTTGAAAAACTAGAATGATTCTGAGAGTAGCTGGGAAAATGAAGACCAAAGTAATCAAAGCAATTATGCGAATAATAGCTATTCTGAGTCTAGAAGAAGTCAAAGGGAAGGAGAGAAGGATAGAGAGGAGGGGGAAGTTAATTAATAAGATGATTCAACGAGCAATAACACGAACAGTAGCAGCAGCAATCGAGATGATGAAGACAATGACACTGACAATGAAGGTGGTTAAAATGAGATAATTCAAAATGCCAGCTTTGCTCAAAAGCATGGAGAGGATAAAATTGCAATTGAAGATAAAGAAGTTTAAAAGCTGCTTCGAATATTGAATTCTCAAACTGTTTCCTAGAAGCTTCTATCGCTGGCGTCGCTGTTGAGATCTATCCCATAGCATGCAATCACTGATGCTCTTAGCAATAATGTCCTCCCAGTTGAATTTGATATGCTCAAATCAAAGCTGAAATCGTCTAATAAAGTTTCAATCATCAAAAATGAATAAAATTAGATTAAAATTCATAATCCTTCTTAAGGGAGAATCATAGCATACAGCGATTTCATTCTAAACCCGAAGCTTAAGTATCTGATGGTTGTGGATGTACTCAATAGTGCTTAAACTGGGTTTTAACTTATCGGATTGACATCGGATGCTTCAAAAGACACAAAAACGCTGCATTTTTAGAATTACACGTTCAGCAACAAGGATGTGTATGGTTTGTCATAAAACATCAAAGGCAAGTGTTTCTCAGAGCTGCTGACAGAGGAACGTAGATTTTCATTGGAGATTTAGATATGCTTGGAGAAACAGATGTTTATTGTAAGTGATTATCCAAGGAGACAGAACATAAATGCTATTGCAGATGGAGCGATTGATCTTAACAAGAAGTATCGTCTTGGTGTGGAGTTGTTTTATTAAGATGACAGCTTCAACATTTAATCGCTTCATGTTGTTGATTCCTTCAGTGCTCTATGAGGTTAGTTTGTCAGACAATATTTTTGGAGATTCTACACAAGAAAAAAATTGAAGTTATAAAGGAAATTTGCAAAAGAATAAATTGGGAGATTTTTACAAAAAAAAAGAAGTAGAAATGGATCATTTGAAGGGAATAAAGGGAAGGGGATGGGTGAGGGATTATTTATTAAAGAACTGATTGTTAGTAACCCTTTACACCATCTAATAAACAATTTTTTCTTCTTTCTTCTCACAGAATTCCAGAATTCATTAGTTGTATCTTTTAACTTTGGTTTGAGTGAGGGGAATATCCAAATTCTTGAGTGAAAGAAATAAAAGAAACAAACAAAGATCGAATAAAAAAAAATAACAAATATTGTTTTCTGTTTTTTTTTTTTTCAATATTCTCTCTCAAACTAAACCAAAACTCTTTAGTAGACTGCACAAAAACTTTAGCAAAATGGATTAGCCTTAGACCTAACCCTAACCCTAACTCTAGCTCACATGCAATATCCATAATCAGCCTGCTTGCGCTATTAATTGCTCTGATCTCGAGACAACCTCAGTAATAAAATGTATTGTGTGTATTATAAAAGAGAAATTGCAAACCAAGAACTTAATCACGCTTACTGAAATCTTGAACCCAGAAGTTGAACAAGCAAGTAACGTATTGTTTCAGTTAACGGAAGAATAAATGACAAAACTGGAACAGATCCAAAGTGACAACCCTGAAAGATTATTAACAACAATCTCTGCCTTTTTCTCAACTTTCAAAGAAGAAGTAGGCAAGAAGATCAACGAGCAAGAGAAAACCGCAATCTGTTAAGCCCATAATTTAATAGAGACTCAAAAGAAACTCAATATGAAATACTCAGAATTCACATCCTGAAAGGATTTAAATGAACTAATATCCACAAATCAAAGCAATCAAGATGTTCTCAACGGAAAACTGAAACAATTTTTCAAAGAAATGAGCTAAACCCATAAGTAAAGACAGGAAGAAATACAGCAGCTCATTGGGAACTATGAAAATATGACCTTTAGGGAAGATATCTCAAATTACTTTTAGAAGGAAATACTCAGCAATATTAACTAAATGACATTTTTCGAAGATCTTTTAGAAGAATAAAAAGAAGAAGAAGAAGAATAAGCACAAAAAATCGAGGGAGTTTCTTAGATCCTCTCAAAGACTGCTACTCTCTTCTAATCAAATGAACCTCTAGATTAATGGTTTGTATAGGATCTCATAGAAGAGAATTAAGACCAAGACGCATATGAGCTTCCGAAAGGACTTCTTCTTCAAACTCAAATGAAGCTCCTAACCAGCTAGAATTCAAACAAATCTGTGAAAGAAATCCTTCAAATCTTGAAACCGCTAACAATCTCCTAGAGACTCTATGCCCTCTCAATTATTGTCCAAAACCTCCCCGTTGCAGATATCTTAGGTAAGATGACGTTCAAAGCACAAGTTGTTAAGTGTTAATTCATGAATTCATAATACCCTGAATCAAAGCCAATATACAGTTAATTACCCTTCTCCAATGACATAAATGCACCATTGCTAAAGATTCTTAATTAAGGATTTTCCAGCCTCTACAGCGACGGCATTCTAGATCCAAATCTTATTTACTAGTTAGATGTTGTTTTTAATGAATCATAAGGCACAAATAAGTTATGTTATATTGGATTATTACCAGATAGCCAAAAGGACTAAAAACTAGTGAGCGAATTGAAATTAGCGTTCTCTATAAAAACAAACTAATAACAACAATAAGCTTAAGGTGGCTTATTCGGATAGTCATCTTAATAACCAAAATAATAGATTTCTTTCCGTCTCACTATTTTCATCTGTATTTCAGAGCAAACATTCATTGTGTGTGATTAAAAAGGAGATATCATTTACAATATCCCCGAGACTTCTATTCAAAAAACTACACAATACAGAATCGGAATATTATTCGAAACAAATAACAACTAATTGTAGAACTAATTCGGCTAAGCATAGATCTATCAAGGCTAAACTTATTATCAAAATCTGACAGTTTAATCCTTCAAAGTTTTGACTGGGTTTCCTTCCTTATGCATTTGAAGTCACTTTGAAATCAAAAATATTATTTGTCTTATTTTTAGATATATTTATCGACAAAAACTAAAACCATTAAGAAAAGAATTTCAATCAAATAAGTGGGAATATTTAGGAATAATCCTAAAAACCAGTCTTACTCAACTTATTAAAATTTATTTGCTTTTGCTTAGGGAGCAACATTCAAAACAAAAAATGATTTTTCATTCTTGAATTGTAAATTAATAATAATAATTTTATTATTCAATTTTATTTTACAAAAATAAATATATTATTATTGACCATATAATTATCGCTAGCGGCTATTTAACAGTTAAACAGTTGACTCTCTAAATGCCCCCTCCCCCCTCTTATTTTTAATATTTTCTAATAGGATTCTCTAACAATAATTACCCCCAAAACTCCTTTATCTATTCACACATTCTTCCATAAAATGGAATAGCCTTAGACTTAGCCATAACCCTAGCTCACATGCAATATCCATAATCAGCCTGCTTGCGCTATTAAATGCACTGATCTAGAAACATCCTCTGCAATCAAATGTATCTTGTGCATCATGAAAGAGAAATTACAAGCCAAGGAATTAATCACGCTTCTTGAAATATTAAACCCAGAAGTTGAACAAGCAAGTAGCGTATTGCTTCAGCTGACGGATGAGCAAATAGTAAAACTGGGACAGATCCAAAACCTCAACCCTGAAAGTTTAATAACGACAATCTCTGGCTTTTTCTGCACTCTTAAAAAAGAAATTATTAAGAAGATCAACGAGCAAGAGAAAATCGCAATCGATCAAGCCCATGACCTAATAGAGGCACAAAAGAAACTCAAAATGAAATACTCAGAATTCACATCCCGAAAGGATCTAAATGCTCTAATATCCACCAATCAAAGCAATTAAGATATTCTCAACGGAAAACTGAAAAAATTCTTCAAAGAATTAAACTAAACTCATAAGTAAAGGTAGTAAGAAATATAGCAGCTCATTGCGAACTATGAAAATATGACCTTTAGGGAAGGTATCCCAAATATTTTTAAGTAGGAAATACTCAGCAATATTAACTAAATGAGATTTTTCTAAGTTCCCTCAGAAGAAGAATAAGCACAAAAGATCGAGGGCGTTACCGACATATAAATAGAGTTTCTCCATATTCTTGTTAACTCCACTGAAAGACTTTCTTAGGTCCTCTCAAAGACTGCTTCTCTCTTTTAATCAAATGAACCTCTAGATTCATCATTTGTACATGCTCTCATAGAAGAAAACTAAGACCAAGGCATATGTGAGATTTCGAAGACACTTCTTCGTCAAGCTCAATCGAAGCTCCTAACGAGCTCGAATGCAAACAAATCTGTGAAAGAAATCCTCCAAATCTTGAAACCGCTAACAATCTCCCAGAGACTCGATGTACTCTCAGCTATTGTCCAGCATCTCCCTGTTGGGGATATCTTAAGCAAGATGATGTTCAAAGCATAAGTTTTTAAGTGTTAATTCATGAATTCGTAATACCCTGAATCAAAGCCAATGTATAGTTAATTACCCTTCTTCAACGACACAAATGCACCTTTGTTAAAGATCTTTAATTAAGGGTTCTCCAGTCTCTACAGTGACTGCGTTCTAGATCCAAAACTGAAGTATTAGTTAGATATTGTTTTTAATAATCAATAAAGCACAAATGAGCTATGTTATGTTGGATTGTTACCGGATAGCCAAAAGGACTAAAAACTCATGAGCGAATTGAAATTAGCATTCTCCAATAATACAAACTAATAACCATAATAACCACAATAACCGACATAGGCTTCAGGCTTATTCGGGGCATCTGTGAATAGTGCTTAATAACCTTAATAATAACCAAAATAATAGACTTCTTTCTACCACACTATTTTCATCTGCATTTCAGAGCAAACATTCATTGTGTGTGATTAAAAAGGAGATATCATTTACAATATCCCCGAGACTTCAATTCAAAATACTACACAGTACAGAATCGGAATATAATTCGAAAGTAATAACAATGAGGCCAGGGGATAATACGGTTAACAGGGCTTTATGGGCGGTATGAACTAATAATATGGCTACCAAAGCTAGACTTATTATCAAAATCTTATAGTCTAATCTTTCAAAGTTTTGACTGAGTTTCCTTCCTTATGTGTTTGAAATCATTTTGAAACCAAGTATTTCTTTGTCTTATTTTTTATTGTATTTGAAGCCAAAACAATTAAACCATTAGGAAAACAATTCCAATTAAAAAAGGGTGAAATATTTAGAAATAATCCTAAAAACCAGTCTTACTCAGCTTATTAAAATGCCCTGCTTTTGCTTCAGGGGAAACATTCAAAACAAAAAATGATTTTTCATTCTTGAATTGTAAATTATTTTTTTTATTATTACTTAGAATCTACATGCCATTTGATATACATTTTCTTTACTTTTTTAATAATTGAAATTTGAAAATCATTATTTGATGCCTTGGATTTCAAGATATTTTTCGCTTAGTTTATCATTTTATTGTTTATTTGTGGTTTTGCCTTAGCTTATTAAAAAAAATAAAGTGTCTTTAAAAAATCTACAAAAGTGAATTTGATTAGGTTTTATTATTAGGTGATAATCATCTTCCCACCTCCATAGCATACTCATTATTGTGATATCTGGGATATCAAATCGGAAAAAAAATATCTGATGATAATATTTGTTTAAATCTAGCTAAGCCTTAGCTTTGTTTTGATAAGCGAATCAATCAGAAAGATTCTTGTAATCAAAAATAAGAGTTATCAAAAAGAGAAACAGGGATAGTTATTTACCTGGATGGTTTGTCCCAGCGGAAATGAAGTGCCCTGATTGTATTTGGTAACTTCTCTCTAATTAGCATACAGGCGAGATTAGAATTCAAAAGCACTAAGGGCTCAGGCGGCAAACTTAAACATGAGGGGCTAATATTGAGGATCGATGAAAAGAGATTCAGGTTTTTAAGAAGGAGATACATGATATCAAATAGGAGATAATAGACCTCACCTAGCATGTGCTGGGTTAATAATCACTGAATACTGGTCAAGTGAAAGTAAAAGATAGCAAGAAAAGACTCTAAATAATTGATAGTCAACAATAGGGTAGCTGAGACTCAAAGCATTTACTCAAAAGCCCGTAAAACCCTTTTAAATAAAATGTCCCTAATATGGACTATCAATCTAGAGCATGAAATCTTGAAATGCTGGCTGTTAACAAGCTTGAGTAACTGCTACTCTTTTCAATTCTTTTTCGAATTAACTCATCATAGAGCCCTATCAAAGCCATTCAAAGAATTCAAAAGAAATAATTTCGAATATTAGTCTGTAAAAAAAGTTTTACTGATAATCAATTTATTTGTTTGCCAATCAGTAATATTTTTTGTAAACTTATATTTTTAATTATTTCTTTGAAGTCCTCTGCTATTAAATTTAGTTTAAAAACAGCTTCAATCATCCTCAAGAAAAGACCACACCATTCAAAGAGATTCTGCTAGTACAAGATATATTTTCAAACAAAAATTTGTTCAACAGGCAAAAACCAAAATACTTTTCCAAGACATCAATTATCTTTCCATGATGTTAATTCATTCAGTTATCTAAGAGGTTGATTTTTCAGATGAAATTTTGGAGAAACTTTTTGGAAAAATGATTGTAATTTTAAAAAATATTGAAGTCTTGAAAAAAATTCTAATTTAAAAAAGAGGAGAAATGAGCGAATAAGGGGAATGGTGAACAAGGGAATTATTATTAAAATCCCCAATCTTCTTGTAAATTTTACACACTGGAAAACAGTGAAAGAATTCCCTTTTCTCCCATAAAAATCTTCCTTTTTTGTATCTATTTGATACTTAAGCTGGAGGAAATGAAAGATTCAAGGTAAAAAAGCAGAATATTCAAAGGGTGAACAATCAAAAAGAAGAGGAAAAAAAGATTATTTTTGAATATTTTCTTTCAATATTCTCTGACAAAAATAAGCCAGAAGTCCTTCATCAACACACTCTTCCAAAAAATGAATTAGCCTTAAACCTAGCCATAACCCTAGCTCACATGCAATATCCATAATCAGCCTGCTTGCGCTATCAAATGCACTGATCTGGAGACATGCTCTGCAATCAAATGCATCTTGTGCATCATGAAAGAGAATTTGCAAGCCAAAGACTTAATCACGCTTCTTGAGATATTCAACCCGGAAGTTGAACAAGCAAGTAGCGCATTGTTTCAGCTGACAGAAGAGCAAATGACAAAATTGATGAAAATTCAAAGAGACAACCCAGAAAGTTAATTAGCAGCAATCTAATGCTTTTTCTCCTCTTTGAAATAAGAAATTATCCTAAAGATTAATGAGCAAGAGAAAATAGCAATAGATCAAGCTCATAACCTAATAGAAGCGCAAAAGAAACTCAATATGAAATACTAAGAATTCAGAAAAAACCTAAAGGCTCTAATATCCACCAATCAAAACCATCAAGAACTCCTTAACTAATAACTTAAGAAATACTTCAAAGAAATAAATCAAAGCTAATAGAAAGGGATGCGAGAAATCCAAGATCTCATTGCGAACTACAAGAATGTCTCCTTCAATGCAGATAACCCGAATATTTTCAAGTAGCAAATTCTCAAAAACATTAGTGAAATGAGTTTTTTCTAGGTTTCTTCAGAAATAAAAGCTCAAAAAATGGATGAGATTAATTCTAAATAACTAACGAATCTGTAGGTATTAATCAACTCCACTGAAAAACTCTCTTAAATGCTTTCAACTACAGCTTCTCTCTTCTAATCAAATGAGCCTCTAGATTTCTCCTTTGTGCATACTATCATAAAGGAGAATCAAACTAAGAACACATGTGTGAATCTAAAGGAAGTTCTGTGTCAAAATTAATAAAAGCTGATAGCCATCTTGTATAATTAAGATCAATCTGTAAGACAAATCCTCCGAATCTTAAAACCACTGACAATCTCCCAGAGACTTAATGCTCTCTCAGTTCTCGTTCAAAATCTCCCGACTTAAGATATCTTAAGCAAAATGTTATTCAAAGCTGAGGATTCTAAGTGTTAATTTGTGAATTCTAATTTCCCTTAATCAAAGCCAATACTGAGTTAAATAGATTTTCTCAGTGGAGCAAAGGCACCAATCTTAAAGTTATTTAATTAAGGGTTTTCTAGTCTCTACAGTGATTGCGTATTAGATCCAAAACTTAAGTATCAATTCGAGATTGTTTTTGATCTTGAATAATCTGGAAATGAACAATGTTATTTTGGATTGATACCAGATAGCCAAAAGGACTCTAGTCTCATGAGCGATATGAATTTAACGTTCTCACATATCATAAACACTTACTCTTCGCGATCAAAATAAAAATAGCAGGAGAGCAATTAAGAAATTTAGACTTCTTTCAGTTATACTATTTTCATCTGCATTTCAGAACGAATATTCATTGTCTGCGATTAAAAAGGGGATGTCATTTTCACCATCCCTGAAAAATCCATTCAAAGTACCACCAAATATAGAATTGGAATACAATTCTAAAATAGTAACTCCAAGGGTTCCTGCAACCCCTCGAGCGGATTATTTGGGTACCTACCCTATAAATTGATTCAATAGTATAATCTAAATCTGACTGTCTAGTCCTTCAAAATTCTGAATGTATTTCCTACGTTTTATTCTTGAAATCACTTTGAAACCAATGATTTATTTGCCTTTTTTTATTGTTATTTTTTTTTCAGACAAAAACTTAATTGATTTAAAATGAATTCAAAGAAAAAGGATGGATTATTATGAAGTAAATAAAGACCCTTAAAAATAAACAAAAAATTTTCACTAAGGATTAACAAAAAATGAATATATGAATTCTAACTCGCTGTACCCACTTACTACTGACAGGAATCCAAAAGAGCAGTGAGTCCAAATCAGCCTGAAAAGCAAGAAACTGGTGCAAAAATGAATACAATTATGAAAAAAATCCTGCTAAATCAAAAGATGACTAACACACCTCAAAGATAGCAAAACAAACAGTTCATTGGTCAATAAAATGATTAGTCTTTCTTTATTAAAAATTCTTGAAATCATTAATATGAAAAAGTTTAAAAAATACAACATTTTTAGAATGAAAAATCAATTTTTTAAAACTCTTATCTTCTAAGACCTATTAATAAGCTGTAATTAATTACTACTTCCTTTATTAGTACAATTTTCCCAGTTCATTTTGATTTGTTCAAATAATAGCTAAAATCTTGCCACAATTTACCAATAACTGAGTTTCAACTTATCGGACTTACTTCGAAGCTTCAAAAGACTTTCAAAGACTTTACATTTTCAGAACTACACTTTCAAAAACATGGGTGCCTATGAAATGGCAAAAACATCAAAGAATAAATGTTTCTCAGCAGCTGATGACAGAAGAATGTTGATTCAGATAGAAACAATAGTTTATTGTAGTGATTATCCAAGTAGACAAAACAAGAATGCTATTGGATATGGAGCAAATGATCTACACAAGGAGAAAAGATCGGCATCGAGCTGATTTTTTAAGATGAATGTTTCACCATTTAATTGCACCATAATTTAGATTCATTCAGTGATCTTTGCGGTTATTTGTCAAGATGACATTTTGGAGAAGCTATTGAAAAAACAATGTAATATGAAAAATTATTTAAGTCTTGAAATAATCCCAGATTAAATAAAGAGTAATATTTTTTAAAAAGTGTAGAAATGCGATAAATAAGGGGAAGGGTGAGCAAGGGAGACTACTATTAAAGCTGCAATCATCATGTAAATTTTGCACACATGAAAAAAGTGTCAGGATTCCCTTTTCTCCCACAATAATCTTCCCCTTTTGTATCTATTTTATATTTGAGCTTGGAGGAAATGAAAGATTCAAGGTGAAAAAGCAGCAAATTTAGAGGGTAAACAATTAAAAAGAAGGGGAAAGAAAGATTATTTTGGAATATTTTCTTTCAATATTCTCTGACAAAAATAAGTCAAAACTCCTTTATCAACACACTATTCCAAAAAAATGGATTAGCCTTAGACCTAACCCTAGCCCTAGCTTACATGCAACATCCATAATCAGCCTGCTTGCGCTATCAAATGCACTGATCTTGATGCATGCTCTGCAATAAAATGCATTTTGTGCATCATGAAAGAGAAATTGCAAGCCAAAGACTTAATCACTCTTCTTGAGATATTCAACCCAGAAGTTGAACAAGCAAGTAGCGTACTGCTTCAGCTGACTGACGAGCAAATGGCAAAACTTGGACAGATCCAAAGTGACAACCCTGAAAAATTAATAACGACAATCTCAGACTTTTTCTCCACTCTCAAAGAAGAAATTATCAAGAAGATCAATGAGCAAGAGAAAACAGCAATCGATCAAGCCCATGACCTAATAGAGGCGCAAAAGAAACTCAATATGAAATACTCTGAATTCACTTCTAGAAAGGAGCTAAATGAACTAATATCCACCAATCAAAGCAATCAAGATGTTCTCAACGGAAAACTGAAAAAATTCTTCAAAGAATTAAACTAAACCCATAAGTAAAGGCAACAAGAAATACAGTAGCTCATTGCGAACTATGAGAATATGACCTTTAGGGAAGATATCTCAAATATTTTTAAGTAGAGAATTTTCAATAACATTAACTAAATGAGAATTTTCTAATTTTTCTCAGAAGAAGAATAAGCACAAAAAATGGAAGGCATTACTGACTAATAAATAGAGTTCACGAATATACTTGTTAACTCCACTGAAAGACTTTCTTAGGTCCTCTCAAAGACTACTTCTCTCTTCTAATCAAATAAACCTCTAGATTCATCATTTGTACATGCTCTCATAGAAGAGAACTAAGACCAGGACACATATGAGATTCCGAAGGCACTTCTTCGTCAATCTCAATCGAAACTCCTAGCCAGCTCGAATTCAAACAAATCTGTGAAAGAAATCCTTCAAATCTTGAAACCGCTAACTATCTCCCAGAGACTTGATGCACTCTCAGCTATTGTCCAGCATCTCCCGGTTGCGGATATCTTAGGCAAGCTTATGTTCAAAGCACAAGTTTTTAAGTGTTAATTCATGAATTCATAATACCCTGAATCAAAGCCAATGTGTTGTTAATTACCCTTCTCCAACGATACAAATGCACCTTTGTTAAAGATCTTTAATTAAGGGTTCTCCAGCCTCTACAGTGACTGCGTTCTAGATCCAAAGCTTAAGTATTAGTTGGATATTGTTTTTAATAATGAAAAAGGCACAAATCAGCTATGCTATGTAGGATTGTTGCCAGATAACCAAAAGGACTAAAAACTCATGAGCGAATTGAAATTAGCATTCTCCAACAGTACAAACTAATAACCACAATAACCACAATAACCTCAATTCCCTCAATAACCACAATGTGTTGCAGCAACCTAATCTGGATTGTTTAGTAGTGGTTAATAATCTTAATAATAACCAAAATAGACTTCTTTCTTCTTCACTATTTTCATCTGCATTTCAGAGCAAACATTCATTGTGTGTGATTAAAAAGGAGATATCCTTTACAATATCTTCAAGACTTCTATTCAAAATACTACACAGTACAGAATCGGAATATAATTCGAAAGTAATAACAATTAATCCGTAAGTAATAACAATTAATCCCTAAATTATAACAATAATTCTGGGGGCTTATTCGGCTAATAGACATGCAATATGGCCAGATAGAACGCATAGGGCTAGACTTATAATCAAAATTTGACAGTATAATCTTTCTAAGTTTTGACTGAGTTTCCTACTTTATGTATTTGAAGTCATTTTGAAACCAAGTATTTATTTATCTTATTTTTATTGTATTTGAAGGCAAAACAATCAAACCATTAGGAAAACAATTCCGTACAAAAAAAGGGTGGAATATTTAAGAATAATTCTAAAAACCAGTATTACTCAGCTTATTAAAATACTCTGCTTTTGCTTCGGGATAAGCATTCAAAATAAAAAATATTATTTCATTCTTGAATTGGAAAATAATAACATGTGTTCACAGTGTAATCATTTCTCACCAAACAATTCCACTCCCTCTGGAATACATCAATTCCACGAATAATTGACTGTATTTGTATCTGTAACACTACTTTTGTAATCGATGTAATCTTAAAACAATAATTTCTAATCTTCACATTGTTTGACTAAGGATAAACACTCATGGAAAACAATTAATGAATAAGTGGATTTTGCTATTTGCTGCTACTGTTGTTTTAGTAGCTATTGTTGCTGTTATTGAAGCATTGATGAAAATAGAGGATGTATTAATTGAACTCCCTGTGATTTACTACATAAATCGCAATGAGTGAGTCTCTTTATTTATAAATCCTCCTAGAATAATTTGTTATACGAAATAAAAGCTAAAATCAAAAATGCACTGCAGGAAATTATCCAAACAGACTTTGAATAATAGAACTTGAAAAAAGAATGATTGACCTACTAAAAAAGTATCTGCTCATCTTGATGTGCTTTATAAAAGTAGCAGTAATAACATTTAATTGTTCGAAGTTGTTGAATAATTCAGCTTTTTCTGAGGGTTAGTTTGTTAGTCATTTTTATGGAGAAGTTATGGGAAAATGATAGAGTTTAGAAAAATGATTGAAATTTAAATAAAAATAAAGATTTAATCTCGGATAATTTTTTAAAATCAGAAGATATGGCGGTAAGGGATATTATGGGATTATTATTAAAGTTTTAATCGTCATCAACCCTTAGTCGACGCGAAAAGAGTGAAATCATTTCTCTTTTCTTGCACAGAATTCTTCGATTTTTTATCTCTTTGTATGGTATTGATATTAAGTGGCAGAAAAAGCAGAAAGATCAAAAGGTGAATAATAAAATTTCAAATATCTCTCAAAAAACAAGCAAAACTCTTTGATTTTTACTCATAAGATACTCCTCTTCAAAATGGATTAAGCATAGATGTAGATCTAGCCAATACCCTAGCTTATTTGCAAAGTACATAATCAGCCTGCTTGCGCTATTAAATGCACAGATCTTGAGGCATGCTCTGCTCTTAAATGCCTAATGTGCATGATGAAAGAGAAACCAAACTTGAAAGAATTAATCACTCTGCTTGAAATCTTCGACCCAAACACCGAAAGAACTAGTACCTCACTACTGCAACTGACAGATGAAGAGCTGAACAAACTGACTAAGATCCAAAGTGAGAACCCTGAAAGCTTAATAACAAAAGTCACAAACTATTTTTTCTCTATTCGAGAAGATGCAATCAAAAAGTTGAACGAGCGAGAGAAAGTAGCAATTAATCAAGTCTATGGTTTACTCGAGAAACAAAAGCAACTTAAAGAGAAATATGAAGAATTTTCATCTAGAGAGGATTTAAAGGTTCTAATAACTACCCATTAAAAAAATCTAGAACTTCTCGATCAAAAGCTCAAGAAATACTTCAAAGAATTAAATGAAAGCATGGGGGCAAAACATGAAGAAATTCAACAGCTCATTACAAGCTACGAAAGCACCATCTTCTGTGAAGATGTATAGAACATATTTTAGCAGCGAATCCTCAGTGAAGTCAGTTAAATGAACTTTTTCGAAGTTTCTTCACAAGAGAACTCCCAAGAAATCTAGAGTTTTACTTAACAATAAACAGAATTTCTGAAACTAATTCTTAACTCTACTGAAAGGCTTTCTTAAATTCTTTCGACCACAGCATCTCTCGTCTAATCAAATGTCCCTCAAGACTTCACATTACTTCATGCTTTTAAATAAAATGATCAAAATCAGAGATTATGCGAGAATCCAAAGGCACTTTTGCATCAAATTCAAATAAACCTCAAAAACAGCTCGAATTCAAACCAATATGTGAAAGAAATCCTCAAGATATTGAAACCACTAGCAATCTCCCAAAGATTCGATACTCTTTCAGATATTGTCCAAAATCTCCCCACTTAAGAAATCTTAAGCAAGTTGTTATTCAAAGCTGAAGTTTTTAAGTGTTAATTTGTGAGTTCTTTGTTCCCCCAATCAAAGCCAATATAAAGTTAATAATATATCTCCTAAGGAATGAATTCAAGTATCCAAAAGATTTTTAATTAAGGATTCTCTAGTCTCTACAGTGATTGTGTTCTCGATCCAAAATTTAAGTATCAATTAGAGATTACTTTTAATAATCAATAAGGCACAGATGAGCTATACTATGTAGGATTGTTGCCGGACTCCCAAAAGGACTAGAGGCTCATTAGTGAATTGAAATTAGCGTTCTCCAATTACACAAACTAATAACGTTAATAAACCTAATAAGAATTATTTCTTGCTTACCCAGAACCTAACAATACAAAATAAACTTCTTTCGTTTACACTATTTTTATTTGCATTTCAGAGCAAATATTCATTGTCTGCGATTAAAAAGGAGATGTCATTTACACCATCCCCGAGGAATCTATTCAAAACACTACCCAATACAGAATTGGAATATAATTCTAAAGTAATGCTAATTTGAGTTCATCTCTTTTTGGCAATCATTAAATCCAATAAGCAGGAGGCCTATTTGGTAATTAAGAGAACTAAACAGCATTACAATTTAGCCTATTAGGAAATGCCTAAAGCGAATAAAGGCAATAGCAAGGAGGTCTATTTGGGAACCAAATTGGAAATGCCTAAAGCGAATAAAGGCAATAGTCAAGAGGTCTATTTAGTAACCCATTTGAAAATGCTTAAAGCGAATAAAGGCAATAGCAAAGAGGTCTATTTGGGAACCCAATTGGAAATGCCTAAAGCGAATAAAGGCAATAACAAGGAGGTCTGTTTGGGAACCCAATTGGAAATGCCTAAAGCGAATAAAGGCAATAGCAAGGAGGTCTATTTGGGAACCAAATTGGAAATGCCTAAAGCGAATAAAGGCAATAGTCAAGAGGTCTA
>Ga0302271_10001278_pt1 | contig 24466 bp, 11 predicted proteins | sample III_Bog_N1_1_FD_198767 | JGI IMG/M metagenome (GOLD analysis project Ga0302271, IMG submission 198767) | Peat permafrost microbial communities from Stordalen Mire near Abisko, Sweden - III_Bog_N1_1 | ecosystem: Environmental > Terrestrial > Soil > Wetlands > Peat | place: Sweden: Abisko... | reverse complement strand
AGAATTTGTGATGTATTTTGATTGTCTGAGAAGAACATCATTTATCTACACAGAAAAAGCCAGGGAAATACATAATCATAAGGTTTGAAATGAAACTGATCCCTGCTAGCTTCTAATGCCTCTCTAGTAGAGGATATTCAAGACTAAAAGAGATGGGAGATTGTGGATGGGGTTACAAGATTTGTTAAATGTATTTTTTGTTTTGTTTGTGATTAGATGATATGTTCACTTAAGATTTGTCTTATTAGAAGCATAGGTTAGGGGGAAAATAATTGTAATTACACATTCAAACAGAAATATATCAAATATATAATAATCAGACAGACAGAAGAGAACTTGAAAATAGAGAGAAGGAAAGAGATATAAAAAGAGTTATTATATTATAATAGCCTTGCGAGAAAGAAATGGAAATAGAAAGAGGAATAGATGGATGGAGCTGCAATGTTAGAGTATTTTTTGTTTACATTGATAAGTTCATTAGATTTACATATTGATTGTTTCGGGGGTAGATTCAAGCTCATTCTATCTCTCTCTAACTCTCTTCCATCCTTGAGATATGTGCTCCCTTGCAATTTACTTATTGATCTCAAGCCATGAACACAGAAGGCTTAAGATGGGATGGCAGACTCATAGATTTATGAATTTACGAGTAATCGATTGGAGGCTATGTGCTAAATGTAGTTGTTGAATGAGATTCAAGTTAATACTATTCATTACCATGGTAAAATGCTTAAGGGTCGTAGTTATGGTGCTACTGATGAAGGCCAGTATCGAGAATAGCAGATTACAAGGGGAAAGTTTGCTATTTTATCATTGAAGCTGCTTCTTTTTGCTGTTTTAATTATTGCTATTGCAGTGTGAACTGCTCGTGGTAGTTGATTGGACCTGCTTATGGCTAAGGTTATTATTATGTCTGCTAAGATGAATGTAACTGCTGAGATTTCGAGTAAGTTCCAAATTAATCGGGTAAGATAACATCGTTCTCACTGAAGAATAACTGGTTTTATAATTATGCATGCACTGATTATTATGTACTTGTGTCCAGTGCTACTGACATGATTCTATCGTTAAAGATATCAGATTACTGTTACTATTGCTGCTGTTGCTGTTGTGGCATTGGTAATAGGATATGCTAATCTTCTGTCTTAGGATCAACTTTAGAAATATTTGAATGCAGTTATTAGAGCATTTAAGGTTGGAATTATGATTAATGTTGTTATTGTAGGATCTGGTGTTGTTGGTCGTGATGTGTTCTCAATTGACTCTTGTATTGTTATTGTTATTGTTATTATCCTTCATAATAATAATTATATTCCTCATTGTGTCTATGGTTATCTTGCTTGTTATTACTGCTATTGGGCTGTTAATGCAATGAATCCCCTGTTACTCCTCTGTGAACTCTAGCAATATGTTCATTCAAACTCTTTTTGTGAAGATACGCAGATTGGCAGCCTGGGTAGTAGCATTAGAAGTCCTTGCGCTTGAAATGATATGTTCTTATGTGTGTCTTCAAGTTCGACATCTGAGTTAAAATAACACAAGCAATGAATAATTAGAAAAATAGTAAGAAAATTGCATATGTAAATAACAATGAGGGGAAAAATAATCTTTCAAATCTCCCCCTCCCATCTCCAAATAATCACTAAAAAATAAATCTTTAAAAATCCCTTCTTCCAATACTTACTTTCGTATAGAATTTATCGCATCCTGGTTCGAAGCACTAATAGCACTTTTCTTCTTTTCTCTTGGGCAGCTAAGAACTAGTATTCTTGTCATTATTTCCTTCTTAATGGAATAACTGCTATTGCACTCTAGTTGTTATTCTCATATTATTCGGATTACTGTAAGTATCCCTTGCAAGAAGAATCTATTAATTATTATTATTATTACTATTAAACTATCCAGCATTTCCAATTTGATTGCCTCGCAGCATACCATGGTTAGTCTCATTTTTACTTGAAAATTTACTATCATTTTGATAGACCAAATTACTCCCATCTTTCTCTGCTTGCTTCTACCCTATAAATCCTACATTGTTGATCTAGATTTATTAACTATTCTATTCGAACTACTAATGCTACTGGAAACTATCATTCCTGCAGCTAACAGTATTCTTATTTTCCTCACAATGATTCAAATTAACCAACCCAACAATCACTCCATCTTCCTCCAATTTCTGCAAGTTAAATACTCCTTAGCTGCTCTTCTGCTACTCTGGTAACAAAGAGCTGCTGAGAGTACTCAAAATATTGCTATTCATATCTGCTACATGCTAGGCATTTCCATTATTCGTGGTATTCATAACAGGAGCGATTAGAATCGGCATCTCCGAGCAGAGAGAGTGCTTCCTGGAGTTCGAGGAGTTTTCGAGAAGATCTTTGAAGATCGTGAGATTACCGTAGTCGCTATTGAACGAAGTCTTGCGTTCTTTTTGGAAATCTTAAAAGGAGAACAACTCGCTGAGCTTTCTCTCAGGTTGAGGCTTTATTAGTGGACTCTTCTTGTAGTCACCGAAGATACTCAACAGCTATTGTTAGGGGTGCTATTAATGTTACATCTGTAGTTATTGAGTTCCTTGTAGTTCCGATTGAAAATGCGGAGTTGCTGGGATGTCTAAGTGAATATTGCTCTCAAATTCATGTTTCGCTAGGGAACTTTCATTTTAGTGCTGTGATCTTAACAGCTAACCATTATCACTCTACATGATATGAAGATCCTAGCATTGTAGCTACTACTATCCTTCTTGAAACCCTAGGATCTACTGCTACCCATTCCTTCCCTGAGTTAGGCTATTCAAAAATATTCTATCATCGATATTTCTGAAACATGCATCTTCTTCTTTAATATCTCTTTTAGCTTCTTCTTCTTTGACTGTCTCTAAAGCAATACCCTACCTTGAATCACTCTCACTGTGGTCATCTTCGTCGTCCTTGTGGCTGCAGCAGAAATCAGGTGATTGCTGCTCTTAATCCAATGAAAAGTTCTTGTTTTCTTAATAAATCGGCTTGAATTTCTTCCTCGCAGATTGCTACAATAACTGGAGCTATTCTTCATGTGATTTTTGCTAAAATTCTAGATAACTGTCTCTTTTCCTACGAATCCTTATTCGAGTGACATTACCCGTGCTATTAGCACTAATCCGTGATTCTCCTGCTGCTGCTACTCCTTCTAGAAACTATTACTCGCATTCATGCAAATCTAACTACCCGATAGTAAAGAAATCTTCATTGCAAAGCGCACAGATCTGTGGTTTCTTCTTGCCATGATCGAAAGTAAGATGCTTGTTCAGTGACTGCTTCTTAGCGAATCCATCGGAGCACTCCGGACACTTGTGAGTGCACTCATTTGTGTGGATGATCTTGATGTGTCGCTCTAAATGGTGCTTGCACGTGAACGCCATGTAGCACCCTGCATACGCACATTTATGAGGTTTAGGGTTGGCACTATGCGAAATAAGATGCCTCTTCAAATGTGAGTTCCTTTTGAACGTCTTGCCACATTCCTCGCAGGTATGCACCTTTAGATTTCGATGCGTCTCTCGAACATGCCGATTTAGCTTGCTCTTCTTCAAGAACGAGCGATCACATTCGTCGCAGGAAAACATCATCATTTCTCAACGTATTACTCCAAAGGATGAATTGTTCTGTGTGAGCGTGTCTAGTGTCTGTTTCCTTTGCAGTATTCCTGATATGACTCTTGATTGTTTTGTTTTGTTTTTTTTCTTTTGAAAAGAATTAATCTTTATCCCTTAGAACTGCTTCTCCCAGGCTAGTTTTGGAAATCACTTTTCATTCTATGTCGCACTGAATGAGCTGATAATTTTATCTTGTAGGCTTAATAATTCTATCACGAAGCTACTTATATATATGGACCCCCACCACACCTCTCCATCTATTCTCTCTGGTCTTTGCTCATCCTACCCACTTTTTAATTTAAGCCATTTATTCCCTCCTAAACAAGGGAAAGAAAAACAGAAGATAAGTTATTTTCTACTTGAACAGAAATACATAATTGCTAAAAAAGTAAGAATTTACTTGAGAATCCTCTGCTATTTTGAGTGAAGATTTAAATTTAGAAAACAAAAGTAAATCAAAGCTATTTTCGCTGTGATTTCTTGATTGAGCTTTAACGAAAAGAGAGAAATTAGAAATGGTAATCAAGTTTTAGGGATTAATCTATGCTTCCAGAAATAAATTCATATTTACAAGAATAAGACAATTTTCTTTAAGGTATTTTAATAATTAGTTTTTTAATAATAATATTGCTTTTATTTTTCATGTCTTTTTTAAAGAAAAACTCACAAGATAAAGGATATTCAAGAAAAAGTAAACACAGTTTATTAGATTTATTATTTTGAAGCACAGAGATAATAATCAATACAAGATTTTTCTCATAACAATTATCTTTTGGATATGTTTTCAGGAATTATTGAAATCATATTACAGATAACGGGAAAACCTCCTGGGTTTTTGGGTGGAATATTCTTCTTTTTCTCAGCATAAACTACACCTTGATTTGCTTGTAATTGTGATTATTTTCGTTATTTCAATAAAACAAATAGAAAAACTGTTTTTGATTATACTTAAATTCATTGTTTATGCTAGAGATTTACATTATTTTATTTCTCTTAGCTCCTGCAATTGCATAGCCTCCTCTTTGCACTTTTTTGAACTAACAAATCACTTTTTCCTATGCCCGAAAAGCACAAATTGCATTTTATCTTCCCTTTCCTCTAAAATCATCCTGTTTCTTCCCTTGATTCGATTTTCTTTTATGTATTCTTTTGGCCGGATTATTTTGGTAATTAATTTCTTTTCTTGTTAATATCGATTTTTATTTATGTACTTAAAAAGAAGAGTTTTGCTCATTTTCTTTATATTTTCTCTAAGAGCTAAAAGTATCTCTCTCATTGAGCTTCGTATCTTAATTCGTTTGATAAATACAAAGTATAATTCGTAAGATTGAAACACGTAAAATTTGAGTTTATTAATTTATTCCTCCCCAAGAAAACAAGTTGTCATAGGATCAAGGAATAATAATATGAGATTCAATAAACAGAAAAAAATATCCAGTTATTTTTTTATTCTTCCCCTCCCCTCTCAAAAACCAAGCGAAAATACTGCTTGAATCTATGAACAATGTATGATCTTGTTAAATTGAGAAATTGATTTTATCTCTGGGAAGAGACATCACATACACTCACTATTGAGATAAATACATATTTTTGTGAATTTCGAAGATAGATGAGCATGCGAGAAGACATCAATCTTATTAATTCAGGAAGGGGGAATTCAAACAAAACAAGATAAATAATAAGAGATAATTATTAATTTTCATACAAACAGTGAGCGTTTATCCATCTACACCAATCCTTCTTTTCAATGCGCAATGCTGCACAGACAAAAGCTCAGCTTCTTTCAGACGGTCAACTGAAATATCCTGAGGCACAGCTAGGTGCTACTACCACTGGAAGTGTGCGTCAACGTCATGGAATGTTCATAGACGTTGAAGAGCGCTCAGGTAATGAATAGCTATAAATTTAGGGAAGAATAGCTGAAGACATAGCAGCAGGGCCAGCAGGATCAGGATATGCATCTGGATTTGTGAAGACGAACAACTTAAAGTAACCACACACAACGAAAAGTGCGACAAGTAATAAGATCGTGTATGGAAACATCCCATAAGTACCCAGCAGCACGAAGAGCTCAAATGCGTAGTAATAACAATAATAGGTGAATACCATGATGATGAAAGTTATGAGCAGTAATCATAATAACAATTCACTCGTGGGAAGTACATAAGTTACTGCAGTTCCGTAATTGCAGCAGTAATAGCAACAATAGTAGCAGTACTATCAAGTCGATATGCAACATTAGATGTAGTAATAGTATTAATAATAGTTGTTGTAGTAGTAGTAGCTGTCCTAGTAGTAACACACCAGAAACAGCATCAACTCATCGATTAATCATAGCAATAATAAACCTAGCATCAATAGCATTAATTCTCAGAACATACCAACAGCTAACATGAGAAACCCATCGATTCCAAAACAACCATAACAGCAACAACAACAATACCAACCACCAGTTGTAGCTCCACCCTAAGGACATTCTACAATTCCAAACAACTAGAATCTCTTCTTAGAATAGCAGCAATAACAGCATTTCTAACAGTATCATCTCCAACAATAGAATCCCCCGTAGAATAATCAATATCCGCCTTCCCTAACTAAAGGCGACTCTCAGCGAGCATTGAAGCAAACCTTGAATAGTTAACCTAACAATCCTAAGCCTTTATTGAAGGGTTTGCATAAATCATTTGGAGGATCATCGATGTAACAATTTATATCTTAAATAAGCAGCCCCTCTTCCCCCAACAACAATCCACTATCATATGCAAATAATTACATTAACAGCAACAGCAGCAATATTACCTAGAATATGATGGGTAATAACAACTAGCATTCAACAACGAAGTCGTAGCAACTAAAACAGCAATAGATTCCATTCTTCTCATCTGCTAACACTAAAGCTGCTTAATCTACGAGCAAGCAAATTGCATTCCCCAGCAAGAATAGCAACATCAACAATAACAATAATAAATCGAGTGGGTATGCTGGGAAATTAAGTTCAGCACCAAGCGATCCTTAGTAGTTCGCATAGCTAGCAGCATCACATTACTTAGTTACTGATCCATTCTAGGATTCGCAACAAGAATAGATTTATCAATAACAGTAGGTAAAAGTGAAATAATAATAGAATGAATAAGTAATCAATCCTTCGGAGTAGTTTAAGTAATATCCTTCGGAGCTGCCTATTCAATAAACCTCAAGCTAATAGTAGTCCTAACTCAATAAGAGATAAGCTTCAGCTCCAAAAGATTAAACCAAATAGTCTCTAGGTAATACTTAGATGAATGTTGTCTCCTCCACTGGAAATGGAGTGTCTTCGATGAAGACCCTCATGACGGGTTCTACAGGTCTCCCGATGGCAGCTACTACAATGATACCTTCTACTAATTCGAATTCGATCCAAATGAATGTAAGTGGTGATTGTTTTAGCAAATTTCTTTAATTCTGATTATTTCCTAATTATTTTTTTTGTTTATGTTATTTTGTATAGAAAAACAACAATAAATCACAACTACAGTAATAGCAGTAGCAGCAGGTTCGTACTTCTGGCAATCTCCAAGCGCTGATTGACTCAAATGCATCACAGGGTAGCAGAAAGTAACTCTCTTCACCATAAGATATCTCCCATTTCGGCTAAGAAGTCACTCCATTATCCAACAAAGAGTAATTCAACCCAAGACACACACACACACACACAATGAACAAATAATCCAATATCTGATTTGCCACCGATACAAGAAATAATAATGATTATGTTAGTGCTAGTGCTATTCTATGATTATTGGTTATAACGTCTTTATTACTGTTTTTCTGCAAGATCCAAGAAAAGCACAAATAACGACGATAAATTCAGTGCATCAAGACATAGCACAAAAGGTAGTAACTGGAAGGACAGCATATCGAGTGGAGACCATGAAGAGCCAAATTACGAAGAAGGAGAAGATTACACTACGAATGTTGACTATTTCTCGAAAGCAAAAATCGAAGAGATTTACCAGCATCAACAATGGAAGAAACGAATCAGCACTGTAGACAAGGCGATACTCGAAGGAGATAGCGATGCTGAGGAAGACAATATCTAAGATAAACTACAGATTGCGTACAATCAAAGGAGAAGCTCAAAGCAACCATAGCAAGCACCTAACACCATCGGGTAGAGAGATTGCTAAGTGAACTTATCCTACAACGATACCGAACTGCACTTTGAGTTCGAAACAGCTGGACATAACAGTGATTGGCTAGTGAACTTCTTGCTCAGGCGGATCTATGCTTATCATACTAAGGTGTTAGAAGATAATATTGAAAAAACGAAGGAAATTCTAAGGAAAATCGTAGGATTTGTGTCGACTACATCGAATATGGCTGTGAGTTACTTCTTCACTTAGAAGAATCGATCTTTAGCGGTGTTTCATCATAAATGCTTGCATATTGAGCCGTTAGTTGATGAAGAAACGGATTTATCAAAGCCATTGAGTTATTAGGATGTTACGTTGTAGGATTTCCATCTGATTCGCTGCATAGGCTAAGGTGGGTTTAGTAGAGTGTATTTAGTGTAGAAGAAAGATACAGCGAAGATGTACGCACTGAAGTTAATAGATAAGAAGTTCATTATAGATAACAAAAAGGAGGTTATTGTGTCAAATGAGAGAAATATCATGACAAGTATTGCACATCCGTTCTTGCTGAAGTTAGAATTCGCTTTTGAGTCCAAATCGTATATCGGATTCACGATGGAATATTGCGCAGGAGGAGAATTGTTTTATCATTTGAGGAGGATCAAGAGAATGCAGGAGTAAATGGCGAGGTTTTACTTTGTTGAGATATGCTTAGGGATTGATTATCTACATAAAAGGTATTAGAGAGAAAATTGATTTTTGAATATTACGCATTTGATTTGGCAACTGCATTTTGTTAATTTCTTCTTTTGATTTTAGAAATATCATCTATCGAGACATTAAGCCAGAGAATATCCTTTTGGATATTGACGGGCATGTTAGAATAGGTGATTTTGGACTTGCAAAGCCAGACATGGACGTGAATGATCATGCTTACAGCTTTTGTGGATCTCCTGAATACATGGCTCCGGAGATGCTGTTGAAAGTAGGACACACTTACACAGTTGATTTCTATTGCCTAGGAGCACTGCTTTATGAACTAGTAAGATTTAACAAAAACAGAGATAATATTCTTAATAAGAACTCAAACCAAAGAGTCAGAGAGTATCTCTTGGTTCATGTCCATTTTTCTTGTTTTGATATTTTTGCCTTGCTTTTCATTCATTTAGGTGACAGGTTTGCCTCCATTTTACAGCCACGATACTGACGAAATCTACAAGAGAATTCTCTCCGAAGAATTAACTTTTCCTGCGAATCTAAACCTAACTTTTGAATGTCGTGATTTGCTGAATGGATTATTAACCAAGCACCCTAAATCAAGACTAGGCTCTTCGAACGGTGTTCGAGATATTCTCGCGCATCCTTGGTTTAAACCTATCAAAATAGGCGATATCCTCGAGAAGCGTGTTGAGCCACTACTGAAACCAAGTGAGTTAGGGTTTAATTTCGATGAGGAGGAATTCAAAACGGGAGAAGCAGATTTCAGGAAGAAATTAGTCGATTGCTAGATAGGATAGGATGAGACAGATCTCCCGATTATCTTTGATGATTTCTATTTCGATGCGAATCTATCGAGATTAAGAAAATAACTATTGAGTAAATAGCAGTAAAGCATCTAGCAGAAGTAAGTACTAAAATAGATGCAATTACAGAAGTAGCTAAAGCAATAACAATAATAGCTGGATTAATAGATCATTAAACGTGCTAAGGAGGATTTGAATAATTAGAATAGCAACAGCAGCAACAGTGTACCAGAAATTAGAGAGATAAAGCAGCAAGGGAATTAGCAGCAGAAGGAATAATAAATCCATGGGTAATCAATTGATAAGCAAATTTATTAACAAACTGCTTAAAACTAGCATTAACAAGTTGCTTCAGCTTTAACTGCCATCACCAACAAAAATGGCAACAATAACAATAGCAATCCATTGGCGATGGTCCCTCCAGTTATGCTCTAGCGTAAAAACAGTCAATAAGCTGCTACTAATATCAACAACAACAAGAGCATCTCTGGTAGCTTCCTCGCGGGTTAATAACCATTAGGAGTATCTTTAGCAAGTCGCACAAGTCCATCCTCTAAAGTTGAAACAGAAGCCAGCGTAGACGTTGTCATCAAGCAATAATCTGGTTCTCATCGAAACAACAATAAGAATAACAGCATTCGTTGGAATACCGAATCCTCTCCCGACAGTAGTAAGTTCCTTCTCGGATCAACATCAGCAACAGTATCCACTTCAGCAGCAAACCTTGATTAGAACACTGCATCATCTAAAAGCAACAACAACAACAACAATAAGCAACAGCAATAGCTTTCATTTTAGTCTTTACCTTTTAAGCATTTCAAGGGTAAAACAGCTACATAAGGACTAACAAGCAATAGTTTAATTGGCTTGACGATGATGGCTTCTCAGGAGAAACAATAGCAGCAACAAACACAATAGCAGTAATCATCATTTATTCATCGATAGCCTTCTGCTAAGACAAGCAGCACTAGCAGTACTACTACAAGTAATAATATCAAATCATCCAATAATAGTAATACTAACAACAGCATGAACGCATAATAGAATCCCAACCCACATTCTAACAGTAATAGTAATAATAATAATAAAAGTAATTCTTCCTCGAACAAGCAAACTAATAATATTAGTAACTTCAGTGGATTCCTAGCTAGCCAAGTGAATGCGATAAACAGCTACAATAACAACAGCAATGGGTATTTCAATTACAGTAAAGTATTTGTCAATAATAACGAATAAATCTAGTAATCCTCACAACAAAATGGATTACAGCAGGTAGCAACGACATAAGCAACATCTAATACTACAATTCCTATTGGGAGCAGTAACGCATTGAAGAGACTCAAAACTGAAGACCCATCAAGTACATTACCCGCTGATACCTTATCTAGTTTGAGTTAGTTCCGTGAATCTATTGGGCTGTAGTAGAATAGCAACAATACTAGCAGTAAGAACAGGAACAACACTGACTCTAGTGTTGGACGATTAGTGCCAAGCAATACTGAATTACAGTATTAGCAGCTAATAAGGGATGATCCTTCACGACGTGTTGTCTCAGAGGTAACAGGGATAGTTTCTGATATCAATAGAAGATCAAGAGCACTACTCAAGCAGAACAGCTAACCATACAGTAACACCAAGCCACAAGCATTAGCAGCATTGTTGTCGTCTTAACCGTTACAGCAACAATAGAATTCATAACAATAACAATAGCTGTCATAATTATCTTCTTCTTCGCACTATACTTCCTTGAAGCAACTTGGGAATACCAGTCTTGTCGCTGCTGCTGCTAGTGGTGCTAATAAGAATGCTGTGAATAGTCACACTAAGAACCACACTATCAACCATTCGTTATCGAGCATCTTGAACATGCAACCGATGCGCAATTCGTTCTAGCACAACAACTACACAGCAGGTAGCTTGTCTCCATCAAAGCACTCCTTCAATCTACAACAGTAACAACAACAGCAATAGCCATAACAACAATAATAGCAGCAACAGCAACAGTAGACTTACCATCCTCCGAAGCATTACAACCCATTAGATTTCATTGCTTAAAGAACTGCTAAATATTGAAGGTGCACCTATTAATATGGACCTAATAGTCTTCTTAGTGTGTGTCACAGTGCGAATTGACGATTTTTTTTTATGATCAAGTGAATTCAGCACTCTTTCATATGCATACACACGCACTTATGTATTTTATACAATTAGCTGTGTGTTAGTTTGAATTATTCGTTGATATTATGCTTGAGAAATCATTCTAATTGTTAGGAAAAGTGAATGACATTAATTACCGCAGCAAAAGAAATTTTTAATTTTTAAAAAAGCTTCAACAGGATTGAACCTTATTCAGGTGTTTAGGGAGAATAAACAACATAACAATAACAGTCACACACAACTTAAATTTTGATATATTATTATTGATAATCGTCGTTAGGATTTGAACAACAAACAAGCAAGAATATGAATAGGAGGACTAGCTAGCATACTGAACAGACTAAGCTTCAAACTCAATAGTAATAGTCAAACTAACCGTTTTATAGGACTTCGCAGGAAGATTCTTTATCGATGAACTACTATGCATTCGCTCCATTAAATTAGTAGTAACAAGTCAGCAATAATGATTCAGCTCTAACGAAGCCTATCAATGCAGTCATACAAAAATAGCCCGTGTATGCATAGCAACCACAACAACAGTAACAACTACTAATTTAATAATAATAGCTATCTGCTCCTTCATCAGCACTAGTCGATAGTTAGCAAATTAGTTACAATCGTGTGATAGATAACACTCATTCTCTTAATACGAAGATTCCCGCATAAGGTTAGGTGTTATTATCTCAGCCACAAGGAGTATAATCAGCTGGCTTAGAATAATCAACTAGAGCACCACCAGCATAGCAGCCGCAGAAAGCACATGCAACTAATCGAAGAATCTTTGATGACTCTAGCGAAAGAGCCATGCGAGGATCCTCTGCTTCCTTCAATCGAGGGCAATAACAGTAATCTAGGATATTCAAGCAATCGCCAATATCTCAGAGAAAAAGTAACCTAAAAGAGAGGCTAGCCGAGGAAGGAGATGAGCGCTAGATAGAGACGGAAGTCAGTTAGTAGATTAATCGAAATCAAACAAGCAATAATGGATAACAACAGTAATAATAGCAGTTTGTGTAAGTAATACCTTCGTTTCCTGTAACCTCCCAATCGGCTGCTGCAGCAAATGGCCCAGGTATCAGATTACTTAAGAACTCTGATATCATAGCACCAAGGCAATATTCTGATTAACCATAGTAATACTCAGCTAATAACCTGCCATCTTCATCTTCTTCTGGTCTTGCTAGTTTTGGAGTGATCAAACCAAAGGAGCAAAGCACCAATACACAGTAGGTAATCAATAGCTCTGATAAGACAACAACACCCACACCATAGAATCTTGAGTAACAACCACAACAGCAATTACACTAAACATCATCAATTCCATCAGTAATGCAACTTTCTAACCTAACAACTCACTAATCCTAGCTCTCTTAGCACCCCATGAGAATGTCGACGCTTCAGAATCCAAACACATAACCATTACTCCAAGGCTTAAGTAGCTACAATCGTGTCACTGACCAACAAACATACCCTTAATAATAACAATAAGTTGCTTCTAAAAACGATAACAACAACAAAGTGGAGATCCCAACATAACATCCAGGTTCTGCTATCTCCTCCCCTTATGGAAACAAGGACACTAAGAACATTTACTCTGAGAAAGACTACCAAAAGCTCTTACACGATAACAATACCCTCACTGAATAGCTATTAGACGCTTAGGTACAAACGCAATAGCTAACCGAAACAATAGCTTAGATGAAAGCGCAAAATCAAGCAGACAAACAGCAAACAGAAGATACTAAAGTCAAGGAGACTTAGCAATAATCCTAAGAAGTCAGCAGCTTGCGGAATCAGCTTGCAGAGAAAGACAGGTAGTTCAATGAAGTCATTCAAGAACTGCGGGATGCATAGAAACAGCTGGGACTCTTTGCAGATCAAGTGCTCACTCTCAAATCGCAGCTAGGATAAGTGTAGCAACAACAACAGAAACATCAAGGAGAAGAAATAAGATAGAATAAAGAATAATAGCAACAACAATAGCTGCACTAGCCATAATAGTAATTATAAGCAAAGCAGTATGTCTAAAACGTAGCTATTCAATAACCTTAGCAGTAACAGTAGCAGTCTATCAGTATTACTAATAGACTTCCTCAACATCTACAGTAGAAATTACCTAATAACTATTAAGTTGTCCTCACCTAGAAGGATTAGAATCTACCAACCACATATATCACTCCAAATATCAATCCAAAGAGTAACAAAGCTATTATTCCATAGTTGGCACAATAGCAGCAGTCACAACAGCAACCTGCATCTTGGTTATTCCCTTCTACTAATGCATCTAAACAACTCGACCCTCGCAAGCACATTCTTTAAGCCCCTTCTTCATCATCTTCTCGAGCAGGTACACCTGATAGATTCGGTAGCAATCCTCCTGATTTACCTCGAATGATGGCTATGAATCAAAACAGAATGCTATTCACCACTCAGCCAATTAAATTCAACCCTTGATGAGTATGTTCATTCATACATTCACACTGCTAACACTATTTGTAATAGATTTTTTATTTTTTTATTGAATTCCAACTGATTTTAGCAGCTATTAACTTTGAAATTCAAAAGAAATCAAATCAATTAACGAACAGATATTAGCCCTCTTCTTTTTGATTAATTCCATGATAAACAGTGAGAAACTAATACCCAAACAAGGGGAAACAAAGAAAAGTTCAAATAAAAATATTTAATCAAAAAAAATTGGGGGAAACAACAACAAAAAAATCAACGTCCAACGAAATAGAGCAATCAAGTGATAGATAGATACCTACGTGATTGATGATAGATTGTCAAGATGGCAAGGCATGTGGGTTGATAGAAGGAGCTATGTGGGTTCCTTTTGTGCTTTTAACAACAGTTTATGAATACGCGGTAAAACAATAAATCCAGCGTAGAAACGGATTTAACCCAGTTAGTTTTTCGTCGAAATATAAGCACTCACACACAAACTTAGCCACATTAATTTGGCATCATCATCTTGTCGAGTCGAACATCCTGTTGAGAACAGCTATGCAAAAAATGTTTTTGATTTTTTTGACGAAGAGCTTTTCGAAACTGTTTTTTCATCAACCCCGCAGCAAGTTTTTAAACTGTTTGACTCGAAATCATCCTCCCCCCCGTTAGTTTTGTCAATGCAAATATATTCTCGCTTAGAATGAGAATGATCCGATATATGTACTTTATCATTGCTGCCTTTTTGTATTTTACTTTCATCGATGAATACCAACAATAACTCCTCATTAGTTTTTAAGAATATTATCGTTTTCAAAAACACATACAAAAAAAACAAACAATATTGTAAAAATCAAACACAAAATACAAAAACAAATAACACAGCAAATCAATAATTCAAAATCAAAAATCAAAAAATTTAAAAAAGTTTAAATCTTTTCAAATTAGACTAGTTGCACACCTGAAATACGTTTATGCAAGGGGGGAGAAATTAAATTAAGAATTTTAGATTGATAGGAATGGGGGAGGAATTGGGGGATAAGAAGATAGTCTTGAAGTTAATTAAAGTCATTAACCATTTACTTGGAAGGGAAGTGAGGGGGAGGGAGAGGGTATGTATTATTAATTCAGAGAATGAAGAAAACAATACATTATTAATTGTTTTTTTTAATAACTGATAGTATTATTAAGAGTTTTCAACTTTTAGCTTATTGAAAGTTGGTTTTTTTCTAATCGAAATAAATTGGAAATATTCCTTTTTTTATCATTCAATCAGCTTTTTTTTAACTTTTAACAAAATTTAAACTATTTAATATAATATATATTCCATCTTAAAATGATGTAATGTATCTCATTCTCATCTATTATTGCCTTCTACGAGTCTTCCTTTTATCCTTCCTTCATGAGCTAAGAGCTCTGCCATCATTATGAATAGGTTACTCATCATCAAGTATCGGATGCTATTTAGCCGTAACTAAATATGTATAATCTTTCCTACTCCTTGTGATTTTGGAATAGAATTGCATAGAATGTGAATCTTCATCTTCATTTTAATCAGCTGCTTAAAATTTATTGAGTTGATTCTTGTTTTCGCTACGATTAGCCCAATTCCCAGTTGAGCTGCTTTCAATCATCGTTTTGTTGTTGTTTTTGTTGTTGTTATTAGGATTACAATAAGTAATATAATTATTTGAATTAAATTTGTTAAATTATTGGCTAGCGAAATTAGCCTGCTTATCATTCCCTGAACCTTCAGCATGATAAAAGGGTTTTTCGAGTTATTATTTTTATTATTATTAATAGTTATTTGTTCCATTCTGAGAACGCTTTAGGATATTGAAATCTGCTGTGAGCTATCTTCCTCGCGAGAAATGACGTTCTGTAATAATACTATCATTTTATAAGGTTACCTACGGGGCATCTTAACCATCATCATCATTTGTTTTCTATGTGTTTAAGTTACTGCTAGTAGTGTTGTTGTTATTTACCACAGCAACAACAGCTTCATTGCTATTTTTTTTATTGTTATCCCCTTCAAGATCTTGATTCTAATAATCGTATTACTGCGCGTACTCCTGCAAGAATTCATGGTCATTTGACATAAATATCTCTGCATATTATTAAGGAGAAGTTGATTCATTTGATAATCCAGTTTTTTCTTCTTTTTTATTTTCCATGTGTTCTTCATTTCTTTCATCTTTATTTTCCAATATCTCCTCCTCAAATTCACCAATCTTTCCTTGTTTTTCACCTTCTTCTTTCCCTCCAAGACTGCTAGTTTTATTCTCCCTTGAATTCTTAACCCTAATTACTGCAGCTACTGTTATTCCTTCATCTTCTTATCCTTTTCCTTCTTCTTCCTCTATTTCTTCTTTGATTTCTTCAACTTTCTATGTAGGTTAACAAATATGTTCCTAGAGTGTCTACATAATATCCATCTCATCTAAACCCACGTTTCTCTTATCCTTCGTCCTTATGGCTTCAAAATACCTATGATCTATCTTAAACTCTCTTTGTGTCTTGAAAATAAAGAAATCTGGAGGTAGTTTATCCGTAGTTTTCCCACTTTAGCTTTCCATTAATTGCAGACATATCGGGAGAGTTTAATCACAAAGTATTGGAGGTTTAGGATTGTTGTTTAATAATCGCCTAGGTGGCTGCTATGCCTTCTTAGCTGCTCTTTCTTCAAGCTAAATCATGCACACCTACCTATACAGCTCCCTCATGAAATCGATCCCTCGCTCGTTAACATAAATCCTATCAAGTCTTTTCTTAAATTCCTTTGTATCCTTCCAATTCTTCAACTTTGTTTCCACAGCTTTCACCTACCCATCTGTTGTAATTCAATTACACAAAAACCATCATTATCTCTCTATCTCTCAGCTATTTTTTTAGCCAAAAATTCGCTAAAAAGTAACATTTCTTACATTCCTGCGCATGGAGTATTTCTTTCTTACAATGATCCAGCAAAACCAAGCAAACTTTGAAAATAGTCACTGATCCTTTACTGAACAGCATATTCCATACAATCTAAAGAAACTGATCGTTCAGCGATTGCGTGAATAGAGTCATAATCCAAGAAGTCAACAAAATCGTCACTGCATTCTCAGGCGATCCAGCTAGCTTCTTAAACAGCGTTTCTTCCCTTCTTCGTAGCAGCTATTCTAGAATCCTAGAATCACAAACTACACCAACTAGCACCCCTGTGAAATAATCTAAAGGTAGAACATCTTCTAATAGCTATGTCAGCAACCAAAACGATTCTTCTTCGGAGAGTCCTAATTTCAAGAATTTAGCGACAATGTAGTTCATACCTTAGCAATAGCCGATGTATGCGTTTCGTCGAGCATACGCTATGAGAATGTTCTCTAGTTTGAGAAGCTACTCAGGGTTATCCACTAATTAAGTACTTCTATTTACATCCTGTTTGAGGATTAGAAAGAAAGCAAAAGACATCAATGAAACTGATGTAATAAATATTCTAAATTCGCATTATTTTTAGAAAAACACATTTTGCATTACTTTCATGATATCGATTCTATAGTAATCCATGTATTTCTGTGTCAAGAGCCGCTGATAATACCCTTAATTGGTTCTCATTTGATCAGCTGATCCAGAGCAATGCATCCATACTTGCAAACATTCTTCAGTGCTTAAAGTTGTTTTCTCTTGCAATTTAATTCTAACTAACTTTTTCATTTTCTTCAGCTTGATCATGCGAGTGTCCTTTTCTGCGAATATCTACGCAAAACAAGCAATAAACATGCTTATTTTATGTGTGAATAATGCCCTAAAACCACATATTTCCTATTGCATCTTTTTCTTACTCCCATTAAATTCTTCTTGCTGGCTTCCTTTGCAAGTTCCTTATGGATTTGATCTTTCATTTTGAAGTCGACACGCACACTCTAATTCGTTTTGCTGTACAGACCCTTGTACAGTGTCTCAAAGCTGAAGTATTTCCTTGCTGAGCTCTTATCGAGCACCTTTTTTGCTAGTAAATATGGATTCTTCACCTGCCAGAATTATTCATACGTGCCTTCGCTTCGACGCTCCTCGGTATCATTAAATACCCAAATCCGCTAGTCTTCGCTCATATTGTGATAAATAATTGTTAATTAATTGTCGAATCGGAGAGATCTAAGAAATTGACAACGCTGCCTATTAGTAATTTTAAACTATTTTTGGAAGAAAGTGTGGAATGATTCTGAGGTAATTGTTTAGGAAAAATAAAATAGAAATGTATGACTTTATGAAAATCTTTTGGCGTCTTGAAATATTAAGAAAACAACGAGGGGAGTTCATGAATGTTTCTCTTTTTACTTCTCTTTTAGTTTGAAAACTTAGGATAGTTTATCTTTCATGATATTTATTAAGAAATTTTCCTCAAATTCAAATAATTTTTTTGTTTGGTTCTAGGACTTTTATTGAATAAAATGAGTTCAAATAGTAAATGAATTATGTACGATAAATTTCTGCTTTTCAATGATTAGTTGGAATCTGATGATAATGGCAAAAGTAACATAAAAACACAATATATTTTTGTTAAAAATGACAAATTGAAGAAGCCTAATCTATCTGTCAGACAATTCGCAAACAATCTATTAATCTAATAAATGTATTTGATTTCTTTATTCATCTTCTTCAGTTTTTTTCTAAAATTCCTCATAGATTACTACGGACATACTGCATTTTTTGGATATACTCATACCCCTTCGCAAAGTAATTATCGTTAAGTTCATTTTTGTTTTTTGCCCAATCATACAGTGTTTCGTATGGCTTTCCTGATATCGTAGCAATAGCCGATCGTAGCTGTGAATCCTAGAATCCAAACGCCTCCACGAGAACCAAGGCATCTGGCCTTATTTCCGAAAGCATTTGTCTTCTGATTTCAGATAGGAATGTGAAATGCTTAGGTTGAAGGTATTCTTTCTCCATGAGTTAAGTTGGACGCTCTAAGATCTTCTGAACTGCATACAAAGTGCAGAGCCTAGTAACGACTGTTCGGACATTTGATTTAGTCTATTAGTGAGTGAACTCAACGTAGTTATTCATGGTAAATGCGTTTAAATGAGATTTTGAAGCCTCCACTAAATCGATGCCTACAGAAAAAGTAAAAGAGAGAGAATTAGGTATTTTAAAAATGAAGAAGAAAATATGATCAGTTTTGATCAAAAAATGCATTGAAAATTAAAATCTATCTTACCTGAATGCTGATCCCAAGCTCTTTTGACCGACTTCCCACTAGATACATGTTCGAGCATTTTATTAGCAGCTGATTCGATGCTAAATACTGCGTTAGCAATCAAGATTCTTCTAAGTACATCAATATTATTCATAGCTTCTACAGAATCAACGTTTTCAAGCTTTGATGATTCAGTTCCATCAGTTTATTTCAAATATTAACTAGAGAACCCAAGACTCTTGCCTTTCATAGCTCTTTCGTATTATTTCAGTAAAAATCTAGCGACTTGCATGTGCAGGACTGTATTCTCACCTTCAAGAGTTACCATTGGCTTCCATTCTTGCAATAAGCCTTTTTTGAGAGAAGAAAAACAGGTAATTATTGAAAAACAAGTGTGTTTGACTGTATGTACCTGGAAGACCAGAGTATTATGAAAAGCCATGTCCACCACAAGCTAATCTGCAGATTTCAAGATAATGAAGTACTGTTTCTGTCCAAGTTGCTTTAGCACCTTTTTATTCACAATCAAGAGGAAAATTAATATGCATTTTTAGTTAATTTTCAGTTCTTTTTGTTACCAGAAACAATGATATGCATTTCATTGAGAGTTGAGAAATCATCTTTAGCAACTCTATTGAGGAGATCTGTGTTGAGGCTATCAATTTTATACCCAGCAATGTTGATACCGTATATCTCAGCTAACGGTACTAAGAGTTTCTCTTATTGAGTCTAGTAGTCCAGTAATTTTCTGCAGGTTCCCCAATGAAAAAAAACAATAGGATTAGAGGATAAAATGAATAACTAAATTTCATAATCTTTGTTACCTTTCAACTCCTTTGGAGTCAGGGAATTGAGTTCTAATAATAGAATATCTGATAGCAATATTTAGCGCTTATGTGAGTGCTCTTGGGAAGAAGCAAGAAATTGTAAGTCTCGTCTAGAGCATGACTGCATAGCCTATTTTAGCATTCCCAGGCACAGAGAAAATTCCAGCTTTTGATACCTTTGCATATCTCATTAGCATGCTATCTCTTGGGATGCGAACTTTATCAAATCTCACAAATCCATTATCCTTCACACTAAAACCGACTTTAGGGCCAATATCACCTACTGTTATTCCAAGAAGAGGCTATCTTGTGGTAGGATCTCTAATTGGCACCAGGAATGGATGTACTCCATGATTTTTACCTTGAAATAAGGAAGGAACAAGAAGGAAAAACAAAATATTTAATTAAATATTTGAAAAATCAGAATTGAAAAGTTGTGCTTAATTGAAAGTTCCAGTGTAAATGCAAAGGCAGTTACTGAAGTTAATTATTAATTTAATGGATGGGTAAAAATTTGAAATGAAAGTCCCTCAAAACCCAAGATAAATGAAGCATAATGTGTAAAAATATCTCTGTTTTTACCAAACAAAATGAGCTGCGCGAAGACAATCGCGTGTGTGCACCAGATTCCGAGTTCGCCTACCCACCATTTTGTTGAGCTCACTGTTGGGGAGTTTATCACAAACTACTCCGCTTCCATGTCGAAAGTTGCAGTTGTCTCAAGTGATTAAACATCTGATCCATGACCTAGTTCAGTCTAGCAATAGCAGCCGACTATCTCATAGGAGTAAACCTTAGGCAGCCAGCGTTTGACTTACTTTTCGGAAGCTAGATATCGAATGCAAGGGACAAACATAACTTAATGGACTCCAGAGGGGAAACTATAAGGATACTACACGAATAAGTGTTTGATAGACATGACCTCATTGACGTTAAACTATTAGTCATTGTATGTGATGAACTCAACGAAATGGCGAGCGGATGCTTTCATCTAATCTACCCTACTTAAACTGTAGAAGTTTGGATCAACTTGTAGATTCTTGCAATTCGCGATTTCTAAGTAATCTTTCTTGATTTTCTTAGCCACTTCAGCATTTTAGTATGCAACAGTCTCAAGGTCATCGACAGTCACACTAGCTCTAGCCAATTCGTCTGCATAAATAGGATGCATTTTCTATTATTAATTTAGAATTAATTTATTTGTATTAAGAATTTAGTTTTGCTTTTTTTATATTTAAAAGTCGAGTTATATTAAAATCAAAAGTTATCATCTTACTATTCTCCCAGTTTTCAAGACATCTACAAGATAGCTCACTGTGACGTTGCTATTCATCTTACATCACAGCAAGCGTCTAATGATCTATGACACTCTTGAATCATTTAGCGAAAAAATCTCCCCAATGAGGAAATTATCAGCTTTTTCAACAAACTTGTCTAATTTTAAAGGCTAACCATCTGCTTAATGCTAAAAATCAAGCAAGGGTGAATGGTGCAATAAATTTGAAATAATGATCAAACTGATATTTTTTTAAAAACTAAGCATTTTTCTTCAATTTCATGAAAAAACAATTTCTTTTCTTTTTCGTTAAAATCTTTAGGAAGAATTAATAAATGGAATTGTAGATTGTAATATATTTAATATATTCCAAGAAATGGTTGTAAATTCCCTCACTCTCTCTAATCTGAAAAAAGCTGGACCATATTTGATGCAATTAATAATCTTCAAGAAGAACAAATTGCGTCGATTATCCTCAACTCTGGGGTGAATATGTGGTTGATTAAGGAATGGTTAATTACAGATGACAGAATTTATGGGTAATTGACGCTCAGTTATATTTATTTACACAATTAATTTCTTCTATCATGCAATTAGATAAAGGTCTTAACTTTTATTCAATGGTTTTCTTTTGGAAGGGTGAGCAATCTTTTAAAATAAGAAGAGCATTCGATTGAAGGAAGAATAATCGTATCTGCATCTTGGAAATGATCGATTCGCGTAAGGTGAAATTGCAAGAATAAGAAAAATTTCTCGTTAATTTAGAAAGATTGTGTGATTGATAGTTGGCTTTTAAAAATGAATTTCATTTGTAGATGCCTTATCATGAGTCTACAAGCTCTACAGCGACAGTTTTAGCTAAAATTTGAAGGAATTGCTTGGATGAAATCTCAAGGGTTAGAAAAGCGTTTTAAGGGTAGTAATTCTTAAAAATATTCAACTAAATATCTAAGAAAAAAGGAAAGTGTTTTGATTATTTCTTTTGAAGTGGGCATTCTTCTTGAAAGTTAAGCAGTAATAATAAAAAAGGTGAGTGTACTCAAGCTAGAAAAGACCTCGAACACTTAGTCTTGTTGCGGATTTAGAAATATGTTGTTTAAAATCATCTTTTTTTGCTTATTTTAAACGATTATTTAGCAATCAAGAGAGCGATTACCCATTTTCAAAAGTATTTGACTTGTAAAATAATATGGAAAATGAAGATTATTTGTTTTAATAGAAAAAAAATGGAAAATATGATTTACATTAATTTTGAAATGTCTTTCATTTTTCTAGCTTAAAACTAGATTTTCAATAGCCTGATTAAGTTCTCTTTTCTCTAAAAATAAGGTTCAAAACGCTTTAGCATAGAACACGCATTCAAAAGAAAGCAGAACTCAAATAAACAAAATGATTATTTTTTCTAATAATCCTATTATTGTCCAAACAACTTGAGAATATTTAACATTATTAACCATATTTATTTGACTTTCATATTGAAATAGTTTTTATAAATATGCTAGAAATATTGAAAAAAGAAAAAACCAACAATACAAAGAGAACTAGTATCTCAATTATTCCTTTCTTCGTTTTCCTGATGAGATACTAAAAAAGAAATCAGATGTAAATTTACTTTTCTATAAATATTGTCAGATTAACAACCTGCAATCTGACAAAAAATTGAAAATATAGCTAGCTGCAGTATTCATGGAGAAACCATCTTCAGAGAAGAGTTATTGTTAAGTGTGCTACTTCGATGTGAGTATCAGTGATATTGTAGAATTTGATGGAGAGACTCATTGCATATGCAAAACATGCTTTAAGAAATACTTAGAAGTGAACGTTAACGAGGGAAAGGTATTTACCTTACAGTGTCCTCATTGCGCTAAGAAATTGTCTTATAATTTCTTAAAGCAAATGATGGATTCATTTACCCTCGATAAATTTAAGTCTTTTCTCAAATCCGGTCTGACTAATGCAGATCCACTTATGCGATGGTGTCCTAACTCAAAATGCAGAATTCCAGTTATTCTTCCCAAAAAGTTCAAAAGAAAAGCAGAATGTGCAGCCTGTAAAGCTGTTTTATGCACAGAATGCAACAGAGAATATCACAAAGGTTCATGCAACGCCATCTTTGATGTTGAAATCCAGCGATGGGAAAATCATAAAGACATCCAAAAATGTTCCTTCTGCAAGACAATAATCACTAAAAATGAGGGATGCAACCACATGACATGGTAAACATGATCAAGCTCAAAATCCCTTTTTTTAACTCTCTTATTATCTAAATATTTTTGTAGCTCAGTGTGTGGAAATCAATGGTGTTGGCTCTGCGGAGGAATATATTACTTTCATTCAACCTGGAATCCCTTTGGATGTTAATTCCTCCCATTTTCTTCATAATCATCTTCATCATCTTAAAAAGCAGTCCACTATTTTCTTCTTTCCTGCTTGATAATCTTGGGATTTTTAATTGGTCTATTGTTAGGAGCTCCCATATTTTTAATAGGTCATAAAAAAGATGCACCTAAATTCTTAAAGAGACATCCAAGCTTATTCATTCTATGCGTCATTTTTTCTGTAATCCTTCAGCCTGTTTTCGATGCTGTGATGCTATTTGTAATTATCCCTAAATCTTTAATCGGATATCTTTTAAAAATGAAAAAGTTGAAAAAAAGATAGATCGAAATACTCTCAGAAAATAGAGAGTTAATTGGATTGGGAATTACGAGACAAGAGGTAATGGATCTTTGAAATAATGTTTAAATTTATTTAAACTAAAAATTTCTTTTTGTTCTTGCATTATTTCAACAAACAAAGCCAAACAGATTTGGTATTACTATTGATTATTGGATTATTTTCTTCTTATTATTCTCATGTAAAATGTAAAAAATACAGATTTTCAGATATATATTTTGTGTTGTGGAAATTAATCAATCCTCAGAGTCTGTTTAAATCGTATTCTTTTCTTTACTCAAAAATAATCAAAAATAGAAAAAAGAAGAAAGAAGAAAAAAGTCTTCATTTCAATATGAAAAGCTGCAAATATAATAATATTTAAATACTTTTTTTCACAGCCAATAGCCTAAATAATCCATATTAATAATTATATTTGCTCATTTCTTCGATTGAGAGCGATTCTCATTTGACATAAGGACTATTAAGAATCAGTTGATTGTTTCATGACCGACTAACGAAATTGTGATGCTATTAAAAGTCAAATCTAAACAAATAGTAATTGATTTAAATGCTTCAAAAGAAAAACAAAACTCAACTAAAAATGGGGGGGGGGGGAGGGGATTACAACAATATTATCTTATCTCAC
>Ga0302271_10001277_pt1 | contig 24468 bp, 11 predicted proteins | sample III_Bog_N1_1_FD_198767 | JGI IMG/M metagenome (GOLD analysis project Ga0302271, IMG submission 198767) | Peat permafrost microbial communities from Stordalen Mire near Abisko, Sweden - III_Bog_N1_1 | ecosystem: Environmental > Terrestrial > Soil > Wetlands > Peat | place: Sweden: Abisko... | reverse complement strand
TCATAAATAATCTATTTTGTTTTTATTTTTAAAAAAGAGCTAGAGAAACAACATCTATTCTCTACTAAATTAAAGTATTTTTTAAACTTTTAAATAATCAAAACCAAGATCACTTAGTACTACTTAAGCTTAGCATAATTGATGGCATTTTTTTAGTTAAATCCCCCATTTGAATCCGTTTTTAGTCTCTCGCTGTTGCTAATTCTTGAATCACTCGAGGAATTACCCTCCAGACAGAATCATCCACTCATCATCAATCATCAAATATCTCTTTTACCTAATTAATGTTAAGAATTCAAACATTGACCCTTAAAAGAAATGATTAATACTGTTTCAAACATAAATATTTAATAAAGAATACTCTCAAGATTATTTATTCTCCAATTAAAAAACACTAAACACTGAAATATATTACATATTCCCGTATTTTAAATCACTCTTGTTGCTTTTTAGCCAAAGCAAGGGACGATATCCATATTGACTAGTCATGAATTAGCAAGAATATCTTACTCGCCGTTCTGTAGCAGCTAACGATCTCTTGCTAGCAGCAGAAAAATAAACTCGATTGAAAAGAATTATTTTCCATAAAAAGCTCTTCCACTCCTTTTTGTCGTATCGCAACAATCGATCTTGGAGTTATCAGCAAATTGATTTGTTTCCCGAGATTCGGATTCAATATCAACGAATATGGCTTCATTACTTTCGAAGGAGGCAACAGCAGACATCCATAATCAGAAGAAGAGATAAATATTGCCTCGAAGTTTCCAATCGCGGCAGAAAAAGAAGTACGAGCCCCAGGGAATTCTGTATCACTTACACACTCACCTTATTGAAATCGGACTAAATGTAATTTAGGAGATTTCCCAGAGGATTTGGGTTTTACAACAGTTTCTTAATTAGCTTATTCTTCACATGCTGCTAGATTTTCAGGAGTATTGATCTTCTTTTCAGTTGTTTCATAACAAATGCGATCCGCATTACCATTATTTAGATTATTATCATTCTCTTGACCATGTTCCTTTTATTATTATTCTTCCCTCAAATCTTTATTATTTTTATTCTTTTCCTTCTTTTTCTTTTTGCTGGCTCTCTCATCCTTATTCTCATGTGTTTCCTTGTACAGAATCAACAAACTATCTCCACTTACTTTGCTGTCAAGAATCTTGAACAATTTAGGCATCTTTTTACTGTAAATCACTTTAGTTTTAGATTTATCTCCTTTCTCTACCTAGCTCAATTATTTACTGAATTCATGCTGAATCATAACAATGTTGTCTCCTTAGTTTTTCGGCACACAGTAATTGTAAATGTAATTATTTTCAATATTACTGCAGGTTAAATCAGCTAATTTCATATCATATTCCATGCATTTTATGAAATACATTTTCTCCTTGAAATGCACTAACTCATGAATCTACAGAATTTCTTCCTTTGTTCGGATAGATACTACATAGACTCTATTTCCATCTGTTCTCACTTAGGCTTTTTTAACTTTTCTCAGATAATTATCTTCTGGTTTATGCTTCAACTTCAAGTTTATCCAGCCTCTACGATTCTAGCCATGGATTTAGTCTTCTTGAAATTTCAGAACAAAAACAGCTTCCTTCGTTGGGTAGAATTAAATTACGTAATCTTAATAAACTAGAAGTAACTCACCATTTCTTGGAACCTAAGAGAATTCAAGGTCTTTAACTCCAGCGGTTCCTGCTTCTTGCTAAGATTGTTACTATTATTCCAGCAATTTCTGAGTCTTCATATCAATTTTGTGTGCTTGTTTCTCAATGAAAGACTAGTATTCACCTTGTTTATCTACTTTTTACTAGATCTCAGAATCTGCATTTTCCTCATTCAAATATGCGGATACATTAAGCTACTTTTGTTTATCACCAGATTCGGCTATCTACAAGTCATCTCTTCCACTCTTTAATCCTTCTTTCCTATTGAATGTTTCCGCTACGATTTAATTGTTATCATTATTCTCCAAAGATGGATTTTCAAAATATTTCTTAGCATTTTCAAGTCCTTTTTTCTCAAGAATAAAATCTATATCTTCGTGAAATTTCAAAGAACCCTCTTCCATCATGGGCTGATACTCTTTTTATTATGATTGACGTAGTTCGTCTTTATTCAAATAATCTGGTGTATGAGAAGCATCCACTGCTTGAAGCTACTTATCATCTAATTCATTGGGGGAAAATTGAAAATTTAAGCCTTTTGAGTGATTAAAGGAGTTATCATTATAGAATATGTCCAGTAAAAAGGATTTAGAAGAATGACTATTAGAGTTATTGCTGTTTTCATCTTAGAATTTAAAACCGGGATTATTTAATTTATCTAATTCTCTGAAGGAGTTGGTGTTATCTCTTTCAGTTTATCGAGAGTAGTTTACTTAATATGAGCGATTAACAGCCTAATAATCGTTTTTGAAGCCTTCTGCCGGTCGAAAATAGTCAAATGAGCCCATATCCTGACAGCTTAAAAGGTTATTTAAGGTGTTTGGATGTTCAAATAGCGGTCTAGAATTGTCATTATGATTGTTTTTCAAATAATACTTTAAAGAATTGTTGCTACCTTAAATATGAGCATTACTATTATAATAGTTGTGGCTGTTGTTAAAGTTTCTGCTTCTGTTGAAGATATCTGAGTGTTTGTCAGCTAAGAAAGAATTGTCGGTAAGATAATGGTCTAATTATTTAGATGAACCCATGTTTGCAAATAAATTATTCACATTGTTATTGCTGCTGCTGCTGGCGTTGTTGTTTTGGTAAAAATCTCGAGTACTTTCATTCCTAGACGGATTCTCTAAAGAGGCCACTGATCCGTTGATTGAAACCTTAGGGAAGGGAGGAACATATGCTGTACCTGATCGATTAATATCGCCTCCAATAAACTTTATTTCCTAATGATGATCTGATTGAATCTGGTGAGAAAATCTCGTATTTACAGATTATTCTGGAGCATTTGAAAAAGTGAAAATAGAATCATCCTTTGGTGGTTTCCTTAATTCTTCGATAGAGAAATCATCTGAAGAAGTATTTTCTTTTTAAGTTTCTTTGCAGAGTTACAGAGAATCTTTTTCAGCAGTCTCACTTCCATGAAAATAGGCTTTAGGTTTTCGTCCTCTTTTGCGTTAGGCTAATTCTACTGTCGAGCTGCTTGTAAATCCTAATGTATTCCTGGGATTATTAATGATTGTTTTCTTATTTATCTTTTTTTTAAATGAAGGATTCATTTATTCACTTTAATTCTCATTTTTCTTATCTGTAATATTGTATTATTCGCACTCACCACTATTCTTCTGAGTAGAGACTCCATTTTCTTTCAATTTTGCATGTGATTTATTAACACTCAAGGCTTCAATTCTCAAGATCTCTACTTAATTAGCAGGAATATCCTCCTAACAAACTATTCTTGACTCAAAAAACCCAAAACCAGTGTTAAAATGGTTCATAATTTCTTCCTAAATCCCTAGACTTTTTTTTTGAATGTTCTTCTTTTCATTGTTTCTTCTTCTGGGTTGTTTTTCATCAGAAATGAATTTCATTCTGCAGCAATTCCTACTAATAATTCACCTGAGAACAAATCAATTCTTTTTATATGCGAAGTTAATATTTCTTTTGGATAATATCTAAATTATTTTAAAGAAAGATCTAACTCTCAAAAAACAATACCTAACAGTTGCTCTTTATTCCTTACTAATAAACTGTGAGATTTCACTTAGAGCAAAGTCTGTGAATTTGTCTGATTTATTGGTTATTTTGAATAATGATGAAAAACGTATTTTTCTGATCTAAAGCCTCTAATTATTTGAGATTTTAACAAAATTACTTTCTAAGATCATTATCACTTAGAAAATGTAAATCTAGTCTACCAACTTCATTTCAGATAATTGTTGTATTACTCGATCTTGAGAAGTATTAAATTTTGAAATTTTGCTCCAAAAACAAATTTTAAGATCCAAGATAGTTTTCAATGTTTTCTGAATTCATCATAGAGTTTGAATTTTAATCGAAGTAGCAGAAGTTTTTACAATAACTATTTTTGTTTTCCTCTTGAAATTTGAAACGTCCAATTCTTTCTTTTTCTCTTTTCTCTATTTCCAATATGATTTGAAGGGCATTATCTCAAAGCTACATGCTATTAATAATTATGATATTTTTTCTTAAATTTAAAACAAATATTGCTTAATGCTTTTTAGATAATAATTTGAATTTAATAAGAAATATATTGTATTACTTACTTTATGTTCTAAAAAGGAATATAATTTTGTATTGGTTAATTAATCTTTTTCTAAATGGGTTATTAATTAAATCAAACCTTTCCTCCTCCTCCTCTCTCTTCCCTGTTCCTCTATTTATTTCAGAAAAAAAAAAACAGTTTTTAAAATAAGTCTTTCTTTTATTCAATAAAAATGCCAAAATAATATCAAAATAATAGAATGTTTTCCACTATTTACTCATCTAAAGGGAAAAATTTAAACGAAGAATATTTAAAGACTTGAGTTAATTATATTATTTGTTAATATCTGTCATTTAAGGTAAAACAAAGGCTGTTCAAAAAATACAAAACTCTTATGCATAACAACAATTTGAAATTCTTTTTTATTTTGAATACATATTAAAAACAATCATTTTTCCTACTTGTGTGTGTGTGTATTTAATTGCAACGCACAATAAGTCAACTTCTTATTTTGTATGCGTTTAGTTCTAAGTTATTGAGTCTTGTTTCACCTATGGATTGCTATTCATGAGATTTTGACTTTTGTAAATAGATGATAACATTGTAGAGAGTTATTATTGCAAAGATTAACACCAACACAATTAAAGGGATAATTGTCCAGCTAAATAAGGAAGCTCCAATTAAAAAAGATTTATATTCATGACATCTAGGATTATTCTAGCTTGAATCACATTCAGGAAATGGAATCTCCCAAAGATTCTTCCAATCATTGATTGGATCAAAAAAGATGACAATCCCGAGAATAAAGGAAATAGCTGAGCAAATATTCGTTATTATAGTTATTATTAATTGAGTTATTGTTGAATTATTTTCAGAAAACCATTTGATTAATACAAAGTGACCAATCAGAATTAGCATTAGTATGAAGTCAAACACAGTCTTAGTGGTGATTAAAAAAACAATTTATACCTATTCATATTTATCAGTGATTTTTTAAGCTAATTCGAATCCTATAGTAATTGCAACTAAGAGTATCAATATCATTAGATGGATGCTTTATTTTTAGATAAAGGAGACCATAAGAAGATGAGATTAAGAAGAAAGCATTCTTAAGCGTGAGAGTGTATTTATTATTTTGTTGTTGTTGATATTGTATTATTATTTTATCAAAATAATTATTAAAGGTAAATAATATTGTTTCCTTTTAATAATTACTTATCTGAAAGATGAAGCTTTTTCGATTTGCATTCTTATCATTCATTCCCTTTCTCTTTTGGTACTAGAAAGGATGGCTTATTTATGATGATGAAATAATCTGACTTCAGCAAAAAATAAAGAAAAACAATAATTTATTATTTTGAAGATAAATTGTTCTATTTGTATCGACTATTAAAGAAATAGATTCTCATCGCATTGAAATTAAAATAATTAATACCCCTTGACATAGGATCTAGAAGATGTCAAAGGAGGCCAAAGGCAGAAGTGATTACGAAAAAATTATTGGATTTATATGTTTATTTTTAAAAAATGTCTTAGTAATTTGTAATTTTGTTAATTTGTGATTGTTATTTATGAAAAGAGAAGCTGTATATTTACTGCCCTGATAATTTACTTTCTCGTGATGCTAGAACAGATTTTGATCCTTCAGAAATCTCTAAAATAAATATCTCACACAGCACGAGCACTAATTTATTTATCAATTCTATTTATTTTCTCAGGGTTCATATTTTTACTTATTTGAAGCCAACCCTATCCGAGAACTGTAAATCCAGTAGTCTTATCGAGAATTAATTTTATTCTTTTACTACAATAGATAGAAAATCGGTGAATATCATCCAAATAAAAACCTGATCTGCTTTGCTATTCTGATTATGTTACTTTTGATTTTTATAAGCGATCAAGTGGTTATTTTCAAAATTTATGCAGACAAAAAATAAGAAACAAATAGAATAGCAATGCTAATAAAATAGAAGAAAAAAATGATGTAATAACAAGCTTAAACTAGAAATTTTCATTCTTCCTTGTTTGAGGAAAATAAAAAGCAGAAGTGATTCAAGACTAGTGTGACTTTCTCTGTAAGATCTGGTTCATCATATGCGATATAAAGAAGAGCGCTCTGCTTTGGATTGCATACTACTTTTAAAAGCAGATCATTTTCCTTATTAATCCTCTCTTCTTCGCCATGCTAGAACTAAAAGCGTACTCCCATCTAAAAAAAATTAGAAATAAAAATAATTAAGGAGCTAAATCTCATAATACGACTAAAATTAAGAGTTCTAAACAACGAATTACTTTATAAATGGATGTCTCTTAGATGTGGTCGAACTCCTTTTCAGGGTTGAGATCGATAAGCTTTTCAATGTAAATCTTAAAGTCTTGGTGTGTCTTTGCAAACTTCGAGTTGCACTCAGGTACGAGAATGTATTTCACAATTCTACGTGATTTAAACTCAGCTTTAAAGCTCTCTCGCTCAGTATCCTTAAATACAAGTGTTTTTGTCACAACAGTCGGCAAACCAATGTAAACAGGAGCTGCTCCTCTTGATAAAATTAAATAATTTTATTATGTGTGAAAAGTAATTATTTCTAAAAAGAATTAAAGCATTTTCTCAGTATCTTACGTATAGTTGAAGCTGACAAAGCAAGGTGACGAGAGTAAGTTTTTGTAAGTAACAATGACTTCTTGCTTTTTCTACCCTTTAGGTTCCAATTCTGGGATTATTTCTGGGCTAATTTACATCTGCAAATCTGTATTTGTTTTTTTCAAGAAATCAAAAATTATTTAATAATAAACCTAAATTTCAAAAGAGTTGTTCAACAAAAATGGCTATTTTTTTCTTGTGTATTACCTTATTAATCATCGAGTATGATCAATTTTAGGTTTTTGAGCAGTTTAGCACCTTTGTTCGTGTAATACAGCTAGACTCTAAAGTAATCACCACTCTAATAAGCAGTTCATCAAAAATAAGGACAGATAATTATAAATTTTAATGAAATCATAAGCGAAAACAACTTTATGCATATTATTTCTCAATTTTGTGTTCATTATCCCTTACTGGAGAGAGAAAATGCGAGGTTACTACACCAATTTATATCGATGGATCTTCATAAATTGGATATTTTGTTTTGAGACAAGAAGCTTTAAACCTATTGAGTTTAGCTACAAATTGAGTCACCAATGCGAACAACGATTTATTGAATTCAACTTGTTCTCCTTCCTTCATGTTTGAGAAATTCAAGATATTCGGTTTAGCAATAGTATTATTGCTATTCTGGAAATTTTCTGCATTAAAACTTTAAAAATAATTGACATTATTATTGTCATTAGAGATTGCATTATTCTGCTTGGTTTAAAGCGGAGTGAGTATTTCCTTAACAGATTCTTAATACGAATGTGTCGATTGATTATTCTTATGGATACTTTCGATTTCTTCTCGTCTGTCATTGTAAATAATCGAAGGATGAGAAATGTCTTTCATTTCACCCTCGAATGTATGTCTTTATCCAGTACCTAACGTTTATTGTTTTTCTCCTGCACTCGATGGATCAACTGAAAAACCAATTCCCGGCGGTGTTTAAAACTCTCGATTCTAATTAGCTAATAGTTTCTAAGGAGATGTCATTCCATTTTGATTATCAATAATGTTAGAATGTCTTGAGCTATTATTCACAGGAAGAATCGGATTGTAGCTTCTTTACTCTTTTTAAAATGTGTTTGATATCTTTGATTATTGATTCTGTTGAGCTACTGAAAAAGGTGTTTACTGTGAGTTTTATTGTTAGATGTTATCCTACGGAGCTGTTGTAATAACACGTTATGCTTGCTAATTGCTATTCGAGAATATTTTAGGTGATTGTACTCTCTTCATTTAGAAGTTATTACTTTGCTAAAGTTTTTTATCGAAATCACTCAAAATCTCTTGCTGATTATGAGAAATTGAACTACTTGCATGCGCAGATAATCGACTTTTAAGTTCTTCATTTTGTCTTTGTAATACTTAGAATTAAGGGAGAGCCTCAATGTCTGGAAAACCATTATTATTGCTATTTTTATCTGATTTGACAGTTGATCTTTATTCAGCTAGTTACGACTGCAGTTACGAAAGCTAACCTCTTAATGACTGCAATTCTTCAGCTTCGAACTTATCCTTTTTCTCTTGCTCTTCTGCTAGTTGCTTTTAAAGCTTTGTTATCTCTTGTGATTGCTATGTGATTTTCTCCTCGCATTGTTCATTCATATTCTGCAAAACAGCTAACTTTTAATTTTTCTCATCTGATTGCAGAACTCGTACACTATTTTGCAACTAGCTGACCTGCTAACTTAGAGATTCTTTCTCTTTTTGAGCTTCTTTTAGCTTCTCTTTTTCTAAAAATACTGCCTTTTTGCGTTCAGGTATGCCTGGCTCTTGCAATAACGATGAACCAACTAAAAGGACAAATCATCAAGCTAATTAATTATTTTTATGAAAACAAAACAATAAAAGAAATGAATTATTTGTACTTTTCGAGAAAGACGAAGCATATGGTTAGTAGTATTTATCTAAATTTTAGTTGATCGTCTTGGTAAAGACAGAATTACTCTTTAAGCCTTGAACAGATGAAGCATGGAGTTTACTCTACAATGCATCGTTGTTATATGGTTTGAATGATAACTCTTGTACTTATTATTCCATTTGATGATTCTCAAAATCATCTTCTTCTTGATTGTTCTCTTCTTCTTCATACTAAAGCAACTATGCTTACTAATGTTGTTATTCTTTCTGTTGCAGTTGCTAAGCAATCATCAAGTCATTTTCCTAATTCCCAGTTATATTTTCATATTTTGAGTTCAGTTTTATCTATTAAGCTTGAACCCCTGAAATTGCTGCAGAGTTGTAATTAAAATCATGCTGATCATTGAATTCCCCTTCTTCATATAAACCTTAGTTTTTCTGTTAACCTACTTAACTTAACAATTTACTCTACTGTATCCTTGCTTCCTCTTAATCCCTTCTAGCTTGCTCTTCAAGTATCTTCCTTGCTTCCTCAGCTTTTCTAAACTCTTCAGCTCGTTTAGCTTCTTCGAGGATTCTAAGTTATTCTATTTTCTTGAGTTCCTCTTATTTCCTAAATTTTTCAGCTTATTCTTATTATCTCCTTATCTCCTCCTCCTGAGCCTTTCTTTTTAACTCTCTCTATCTCTCTTCTTCCTATTTTCTTTATTCTTCGATTTAAATCACTTTCCTTCTGTCCTCCTCTTTCTTTCTATCCTCCTCTTTCTTCCTTTCCTCCTCTTTCTTTCTATCCTCCTCTTTTTTCCTTTCCTCTTCTAACTTTACTAAATCCTCAATTCTTTTTCTTTCTTATTCCAATCGAATCTTCTCTTATATCTTAATCTATTCTTCCTTAATCTATTCTTATATCCTCTTTTATTCTTCTTTTTTCTTTAATTCCTCATTTTTCTTCTTCTCCTCATTGTTTATCGATTCTTCAATTGATTATCTTGAATTTTCAGTATATTTCTCTAGTCCTTTTTGTTCTGCTATTACTTTTGATCCTTAGAGTTTACTACTTTCTGAGATATTCCCTTCTTTATTAAGCGAAGAAGCTAATTTTCCCTGTTGAGATTCACTTTTATTCATAGACTATTGATTTGGATTTGGAGTAGCATTCTCCTTTGAGATTCCTTCAGGTTAAAACTAAACTGCAATATCAGTCCATTGTTTTATTCCCTATCGGGCTTCATTCAATGCTTCCTTGAAAGTTTAGAACTTTATCTAATAATCAAAAGTCTATTCCAGTGCTTATTCAATCTCTTTCCCTGGAGAAATAACTTAAACTAATCGTTCGATTTCTCCTTAAATTTCATTTATCCTTGTATCAAGTTCTGGCTCCATTGGCTCAAGAGCTGACAAAAACACAAAAGATAACTTAAACCAAGCAATAGTTGTCATATGCTAATAAAACACATCATTTCATTTAAGATTTGTATTATTGTTAGTTATCAATCTACCTGCTTTAATGGAACTAGCAGGAGATCTTGAAGTATCTGATATTGCTTATTACAACTTTTGCCAAAATACCGCATATTTAGTAGAAATCTGTTAAGATTGGCTAATAGAATTCGAATTCGCTTTATTCTGCTAACTGGTTTTAAGGTTTTAAGCAGATCCAATTTGATTATTACTCTAAATCTTTTAGATTGAATGCCCACTTTGCTTTTCTCCTTCCAGATCTTCATCATTAGGATATTCTTCTTTATTGAAGAATTAAAATCTTTTGTGGAACTGTAAATGCTGCCTTTTCAACTCTAAATACAGTTGCTTTTCAAAATAGCGAATGTCAAACAACAAAAATTATCAAAATCATTGCAATTCGCTTTTTATAATTACTTTAAATGTGTTATTCTTGAGATTCATCCTTGCCCAGACATACACGCATTCCAGTACAAGCTTAATAAACTGCTATCCAGTCTAAAACTCCTATTCACTTTAAGCTATAAGATTTAAACAAAATTAAAGCAATTTATTTTAGATAATAATCAGTTGATCATATTTCAAAATTCAAGACAAATTTCTTGCAAATCAAGAATAAAATATTCTCAAAAAAACAATAATACGCACACTAACTTAACCTTACCAATTGTAGCTCCGAAATAAGCTAGGACATTGTCATTGAGTGGAGAGTGTAATAATTCTTATTAGCATATGGCTGCGTAAAGTGGAATAATTTCTGTTGCTGTAAGGTCTGCAAATTTCTCAGCATCCAACTCCATTAGATCTTTTACTAACTTTTTGAACAATTTTCAAGATATTTGAGTTTAGTTTTGGAAGCATTCATTGTGCTGTTTTACCTATGCTGCAAGAAACAATCTCATGGGTTTTTTCTTTGGTATTTTTAGCTAAGCATTGATTGTTTTGAACACTTTCTTTATGAATTTATCTTGCTCGTTTAGACTAGTTTAAACCAATAGATTACACACAAAACAATTTGATGTTTAAATCATTTATTTTACTCAGTTTGAGAATCCATGAGATGCATAACGAAATCATTTCGCAATCGATCGTAGTCTTCTTAGCTCTTCAGCATTGTCTTGAATTACTCATCTGGTGAAGAAGATTACTCAAAACCAGCAGCATTTACATTTGGAGTCGGATTATTATTCATTTATTATTATTCCAAATTATCACTATCTCTCTTTACAATAATTGATTACTTTTCACAAAAGAATCGATTCACTTAAATAATATTTATCAATCAAATCCTAGCTGCTTCTTAGATTATTTTCAAGGAATAAAAATATATCTTCAGCATGCGCGTTTATTTTTAAAAATTAACAAACATTTATCAAGTTAATTTATTAATTGTTTGAAAATTTTTAGATTGATTTGACAAGTTAATTTATGAATTGTTTGAAAGATTTTTAGGTCGATTTGCTGGTTTATCTACTCTCAATTCACAGAAATTTTCTACAAATAAAATATTAGTTTTAGTTGAAAATAATTAAATATCTACAGTGTGATATGAAGGATACATAGCGATAACTGAAGGAATGACTTAGTACTATCAGTTAATGTAGAGATCCCAAAATACACTGAATGGATTGACAGGTAATTCAGGAACGATGTTATTAATGAATGCGACGACGAAACAAAATATCGATCTTCTCACTTTTATCATTTCATAGCTTGGAAGGCTCTCGAATATGTTTCCACCTTTCTCCCTGATAATTCAAACCCATTTTATCAGCCAACAAAAGCCATAGTCAGTCAATGAATTTAGAGAATCATCCCATATGAAAAAACAAAAATATGATGTTACGTTTATGACAAGAAGCAATCGCAGATCTTATGACTCTAGAATAAGCAATTATTGAATTCTTTTTAAGCATTTGAATTTCCATAATTTAATGCAAATGGACTCCAATCACCATTGAAACCACCTTTAATTGAAAGTTTATTTAACGATTAATTTGTTTTTATAATATCTGCTATTGAATTCATTAGCTATAAGACTTGGAATTAATCGTGACTCCTAAGAAAGAAAAGAACCAATAAATCTAAATATGTAAATTCATTTATTTTTGTTACTTTTGATCTTCTATTTCCAAGTCACAGATATTGCTGTTTTGTAGTCCATCTAAGATAGAACTAAATAATCGACTTTTTATTTTAAATTTCAAGAAAAACAATTACTCATAAATAATCTGCTTCTAAATATGATTTGACTCTAAACTGCTATCCTGTTACCATGATGTCTTAATGTGAAATGTATGAATAGATGATTTCATTTACTGAAGTGTCTCTGTGAGTTCTTATTAATTCGTAAATTTTGTAGGGAAATGGATTTTTAGAACTTAAAGGTTCAGTGTTGCAGATTAATTAAGACATTTTAGGAAAGGAATCATAGGATCCCTCATTGAAGTATTTTCTTCCGCTTGTTTCCTGTGATAAATAAAGATTGATTTCAAAAAGAAATCATGAATGATAAAGTGAAATTGTGGATTAAATTATTATCCATTCTTGCAAACTGTTCCAAATTGAAAAAACAAAAAGAATTCCATCTAATTTTAGTGTTATTAATCATACCATGTATTCATTTCAAGGACTTTGAGTTATGGTAGCTAACCTGAGAAGATTTCTATGAGGTTCTCCATGAATTAAGCAGTTATGATATTGTGGCTTTGAGAATACATTTATTTTTCATAACAAAAAATATAACAAACTTATTAGATTAGCAGTGCAAAAGAATGATAAACTCTGATTCTTACGAGATGAACAGAGAGAAGTGAGTGATATTTTTGTTAGTCTTGAGCACTGAGAATATCTCAGAAGGGATGGTTAAATTGAGAGATCTTGAGAGGAAGAAAACAACAACAAATACAATTATTATTTAGTTATTCATTAGCTAGCAAGTGATTAATCTCATTTTTACTCAAGTTGAAGTGAGATCCTCTAAAGAGATGGTTGATTAGCAATAGCAGTTCCTAGAATTTGCAAGGTTTCCTTTTTGACAATATCGTTATTCCTGTGGATAATTTCGAAATAAATTTTGGCTAAATCATCCATCGTAGATAGAATTGTTTATTACAAATAATAAATAGATTTATTTTTTATCGAATAAGTACGAGAGATTGAGTGTAATACTTTGAAGAGTCGAATGCGAACACATAGCTGGTATAAAATCAACTATTTAGCTATCAGACACATTATTATTCCTAGATTCAATCAAAATAGAACACATTAATTTAAGTTATGCATATTTTGGTAAATTGTTACTAAATTTGAAGACAGAACTGCTCAAGAGTATTGTTGAGTTTGAAATAGTTTCCAAGCATAGATTGTTTGAGCAATCCACCGATACTATTACAGGAACTTGATTTGGAAAAAAAAGAGAAAAAGTTTCACAAGGATTCAATTAAGAATAATACAAGCTTATTACGATAGGGAAATGGTTAATTTTTTGAGTAGAAATTGATCTATTTTAATGAATTAGAAGAATTCAGAGAAGAAATCGCCTTTAAGAGGAGTTAATCTAGAAAAGACAAAAGGAAATAGAACATAGTTATTGTATTTATTCCTAAGTATTTTTAAAATAATTAATTTGCACTTACTCCAGTTTTATTGTCAGATCATCTATTTTGTTCTTCTAATTGTTCAACAAAATCGCCAAGGAAAATCCAGACAACTTTCCAATCAATGTTGATCTTCATAAAATCAAGAATATGTTAGGATATGAGCAATAAGTTATTTGATGATTCTTTTTGTGTTTTTTTACTAGAGATTAAGCGAAAGCTAAGTGATTTTCGAAGAGTAAAGCCCATTGAATAATTCACTTAATGATTCATCTTGTAGGTTGCATTCTCTTTAAATAAATCAAATTCCAAAAGATTAATCAAGAGAGATTTAAGTAGTTTGGATGCTTTGTGAAACTTAAATGAGGATCTTTCATTTTTAATAAATTCTTACTCAAACACTAGAGACAAGCTCATCAAAGATTATATCTATCCTATCGCATTCGCTAGCTTAGCCATTCCTAATTTGTTGCATTTTGATTTGGAATCTTCTGCTGCATCTATCTTGAAATTACCTCTTTTTACACATAAAAATATTATTTGGATATTTCTCTGTTTCTTCTTTAACTAAACTTTCTTACGTAAAATCAAGCTAGAGCTTCTCAATAGCTCCTAATCCTGGTAATTTACTTGCTATCTAAACAAGATCATTCGAATCCAAGCAGTTCTATTAGCTAAAAAGACACATTTTACACAATAAACGAAATCCTCCTCAGTAAGATTCAATCTTCTAAATCTTACGCCGAACGGATGAAAATCATTTTGAGATTCGGGAAATGCCTTAGAGTTTCGAATAATTAGTCTGTTTTCGCATGGATCATTGATGTATTCACGAAGATACTATTCACCTTTGGGTATTCATTTAAGGCAAGCTGCTCTAGTAAAGGGCTGGAAAGAGCAAAAAAAGAATATGCGCGATCAATAATATACAATCCACTCAATAGATTTCTGCCTTACTTGAATTACAGCGAGGCTGTCTTATAATACACAATCAAATTGCTTTCCTTGCTATAGCGAGCATTGATTGTAACATAGTCTTTCCTGTTAATCGCCTCTTGATTGGTACCAGCAGAGATCTTTTTATTTTTTATACTACTATTACCCATTGTTGTATGTTTTGCTTTGTATCTTGAAATTTTCTATTAAGAATGTTATTTTTATATAATTATTGTTGGCTGTCTTTTTTTTAGAGAAAACGTAAACTCTCTCTTTTTTGAAACTCTCTTGAATTCAGAAATGTTTTCTTTAAAAACAGCAATCTCAATCAATTGTTTATTACTCCAAAAAATGGCAGAAATATTCAAGATATTTTCTTGTTTAATGGATTAGTGCAATTGATGATTAAACAGACCAATAGAGTTTAGTGTGCAAAGGGTAAAAATAAATCGATTCTTGGAATGATAAATAACCTAATTGAAAAATTAATTTGTGTTATGCTGATATTGTGAAGGTGAAAATACTTAATTTTTCTAATTAAAACTGCGATTGTCAATCAAATCAATTTATTTTTACTTTTGCCGCTTCTGCATTGATGGATTTCATTTTGAAGCATCAAAAGCTACTAATAGCTGGTACTGCTGCACTTGTGACACTGGGTATTTCTAAGTATTTTCTGAGTGATGAGAATGATGAAGACAAGCGAGAATCTATCAAAAAGGAAAAAGAAGAAGAAACTGAAGTAGATTAGATACAGAAGAAATATGGAATGACAAAAGAAGAAGCAAAGGAAAAATTATAAGAATTGCTCAAAAAAGTAAGAGAAATAGCACACAATATGCATGTTGTAATTATCTCTTAACTAGGTGAAAAGCTCCTCCGAAGAAGCATTTAGAGAAGCGGTGAGAAAGGACATTAAAGTTGAGTATTATGGAGATGTATTAAGTGATAAAACGATTAAAATAATGATGCATCGCAGTGTGCTGTTATGCTTGGATTCCTTGACTAAAATTCATGAAACGATGACATTGGAGAGGCGGAATAAATATAATTCACTCGTAGAATACGCAGCACAAGCAAATGAGCTGATTAAGAATTATTTCTATGTTTTGAACATCTCCATGGAGAATATCACATAGATTCTTGAAATTTCATATGAACTATTCCAAAAGAGTTTAGTTTACTGGTAGAATCAGCAGAAATTACCTAAAGGATACATTCGAGATTTAGCTTGGCATTTCATGGCAGAAGCGCAAGTCAAAGTGCCTATGTCAAGAGAGGGATACATTAAATATTTGAGCTTCATATGTGAAGAAATACCTAAATAGTAAGAAGAGTTGAAAGAAGCATTAAGCTAAGCAGTTCCTTAACTATAAAGAATAGTTGTACTTGCTAGAGCTGAAGATAACGCTTACTTCAAGATGAATGTGTCAGATTTGGAAGCGATGAAAGCGTTGTCTTTGTATTCCTCTGATCCAATTTGCAAAGAGCTTCTGGAAAGAAGAAATAGTTTGCTAAATCAACTTTTCAAGGGAGTCTGAAGAGAAACATATGATGAGCATACATAACTTAGTCTAATATATAATTGTTTTAGGTTATTTTTGCTTTGTCAACTGTAATAATAGATTAAATACGTTTAATAGCTAGATTTATTAATTTATTGAAGTCACATTTTAGAGAAGAAGAATTGCTAAGAAATATATTAGTTTAAATAATGGATTTGCTGGATTGTGGATAATAAATATCGTTAAAGAAAGGAAAGAAATTCATTTAGAGCCAGGAGAGTTAAGAAAATGAAAATGAAAAATAAGAAATAATTAAATATTATTGCCTCTCAGAGCGTTGATGATTCTGAGATTAAGAATTAATGAACAGGAAGATATGAAAATACATGCTATGAGACAGAGATCTTTAAGAAAAACAGAACAAAAATAAGAAAAAATTATTAGCTATTTTATTAATAAGAGTATTATTAGTATAGGGTTAGAGATGAGATAAAGAGCATAGGAGATAATGAAGATGAACTGCAAGATTGAAGAAGAAGAAAAAAGGTTAATCAAGACTTCGATTAGGTTGTCTATTTGTTATGTTTTTACTCCCTTTGGATGGATTCAACTTTCTAAAGAAACAAGGGACAGTTAACATATCATTCATTTTTCTCTTCAATCGAGCGCAATGCAAAGAGTGAGAATTAGCACTACAGCTTATTCGAGTTATCTTTGAAATCTTGATCGATTTCCTGCAAAGTTATTTCATTGAGATTAGTCGATCTAGCATGCAGATCTCCACCGTATTCTTTTGTAGATGGCAGTTATGATCCACTTCCTCCCGCTAATGGATGACGATTATAATAATTAGTACCTGCGTTACTTGGAGAATAAGGCCGTTTAAATTCACTCATTGATATTCTTTATTTTGCTTTATCTGTGAATGAAGAATGGCTGCTCGCTCTTAATAAACTTTATCTTGGCAAAAGACTTTTGAGACTGCTGTTTTTCTTTAACTAATAAGCACTCTGTGGGGCTAATTCTTCCTCCGCATCAAAATGAGTTGCTTACAAGGTTATCTGCTTCGCTCGTTGCTGAGATTGCAGAGTGATAATAAGATCAATATTCTTTTTTGGGATATTTACTTGATTTGTACCATTATTACTGTTATTTTCGTTGTTTATTGCATTCTTAGCAAGATTATTAGTGTTATTGCTAGTAGTTTCATTGAGTTCTTTTGGAGAATTCTTTCTTTCTGAAGACACATCTATTGTCCAATTTGTAAGAGAAATATCAGATTCTTCAAGTATTTTCTAAGGCACTTATCCTCTTTCTGAGAATATTTGATGTTTCGGCGAGTTTATTGGTGTTTATTGACCAAGTAAAATATATTCTGCTCTGAGTACATCGTTTATAATGTGGCTGCGAAGGATTTAGATCTATGAATTCAAGATCTGCGCAGAGATTTACTCACCAGGTATATCAGGTGTTGAAGAAAGATGAATAGGAGAGTCAATTATCAGCGAACCATGTTTGTGTGAAAGCAGAAAATCATTCAACTACGGATCGCTGACACTGCACATATCATACCTATTATCATTTGACTCCAATAACTACTCAAAAACTTTTTCGATATGCTTAATTTTCTCCTCAAATCCTTCTTCAACAATCATCCGACTCAGCGCATCACGTTCTTTCAGTAGCTCACTCATATTGACTTCATTGCTATTCATATTCTTGCTGGCACTTTTAATTCCGCTTAGAATATGCAAGGAATTAGGATTCTCTTCATTTTCATTTTCATTGTTATTTCTGTCATATCCATTGACTGCAGAGAAGAAACGAGATTTGTCCTTATTTTTCGCGCTAGTGCAGCCCATGTATTCAGCAGCTGAAGCAGATAAATTATTCTTTTGTAAAATTTATCTAACAAAAAACAACCTTAACCCCATAGAAATGTGTATTTATTTCTCCCGCGGAATCAAACAAAAATTACAGACAATTAATTGCCTTTCTAACGCTGAGTTCTTTTATCTCTTAACTCAAATCTTTCTAGGATCGATCTTACATCCCCCCCCCCCATACACACACAGCACTAAATTATTTACTTATTTTCTGCATATGCATTCAAATACCTGTATTGTTGGATCTTGGCTAATCTTATATTTTAGATATTTTGCCCTTAGCCATACATAATTAGTTTGTTTCTTTTATAATTGCATACCAAATTGCATACTTTTATTTTTTGTTCCAAATATTCTCAATTCTTCAATTGGTCAAAGAGGATACTATTAAAAGCATTGTTCTACCCATATTGAAAAGGGGCACCGAAGTTATTGTCATCTCCAAAATAAAATGAGACAATTTCGTTGTTCTGCTCACTTTGTTTAGATTATTAAGACTATTTCTCTTTTTCCTTGGTCAACTCGAAAAGAGTTGTTTTATCGTTTTACAGATAAGTCTTAATTTCTCCATCATCTTCTACAGAAATAAATTCTATTTCAATGCAAGTACACTAATATTTCGTCGAGCAAGTGAGGATCTTAAAGGCTGAGAAGCATGGGAATAAATATTCTTATTCGCTTTTGTACGAGGAAACTTATTCTATATTTTTTGCTCTCAGCATCACATCTAGAATAAGAGTATGGTATTAGATCTCTAAAAGGATTTTTTGATTTGCGAATTTAAGGGCCGTTAAGAGGTCAGATGAAGTTGATGTAAATCCAGGAAAGATTATGATATCATTGACTTAAAATGACTTTAAAAATGATTCGACATTGCAATCGATTCCTCGGTATAATGTGGGACAATCACAGATAGATGTAGAATCATAGTAGTTTATTAGAGACGATCTTAAAGAAGTAACAATAGGAGAGAATGCTAATATCGCGCTCTCGTTTAAGGTTGAAAGGAGTCTATTCATTATGCTGTAAAATTAAGGTTTTTCTTAGGTGTACAGATATATCAAATTCTCGCTGTTTTAAAAATTACTTGCAACAGTGTCTGATAATTTCTCTTGATTATCAACCAAGAATCTGCACGAAGTCGCTTGGATATCAGGCGATAAGTGACTAATAGTTGTTCGGATTATCTATAAAATCTGAGCATTATTTAACTTACCAAGGAAGGACTCGCTAAACTCTCTTTTTATATAATGAAGAGGGTCATTCTGATGGAATGAAGCCTTCAAATCTCTGAGGCTGCACGTTTAAAAAACTTAATGCTTTTAATATGCAAGCCAACAGAGCTTAAAACTTCATCGAAGAACATGGTTAAGCAACGAATTAGACTATGCTACTTAGCCCATTCTCGATAGCGATTCTAGTCGTTACAAAAAATTGTAATTGAATGAACTTCACTGTGCTTGGCTATCTAATCAATCAGGGGCTTGCACAGAGATCCGGAGATAATTAGGTGAATGTGGCAATGCTCTCGGATGCACTCAAAGAATTCTGTTCGTGAATTAATAAATACTATCTCCTCTCCAGGAAAGATTTATTTCAATTATTCGAAATAGAAGTTTTTATCTTCTTCACTTTTGGAAAGCCAAATGATGGAAGATGCTTTTGATTAATCGTAGTTTGCTATCATTGCAGTGGTGATATCTTTTTCACTGAATGATTGAAGCCTTTCTCTGAATTCACTAAAAAGTTTATCAAATAAGATATTGATTTTGGGCAATGCTTTGAACATAAAGTTAATCATTTCGCACGAAACATCGAAAGGATTGTATTTCTAAAAGCTATTACTACTTGAAGATTTCACTTTTTGGCTAATGCTGGAAGGGCCAAATATTTCTGAGTACAATTGGCCGAATTCAAATTCGTAGAGAAGCATTATGACGATGTTTTTATATGTGTTCAATTGTTACTTGACGTCAATATTGCTATTTTGAATGCCTTTATTTGAAAAGTCATAAAGCTGTTTCAGTTGCAATTCCATGTCTGCGCCGATCTTATGGGTGGCATCTTTGAATTTACTTAACAAACTAAAGTAGTGTTCCTTCATTTCAAACTTTAATTTCTTCATTATCTACTACAGCTGAAAATTTTGGTCGCTAAAGTTTACTGAGTACGAATCGAAAAGAGTTTGGCTGGTAATCTTAATCAAATCATCGTGGCACTCTTTGTATGGAGTTATTACACCTGCTTCAAAAAAATGTTTAGTTTCTTTCAGGGTTTACAGTCTTAGCACTTTAAAGATCTCTTGCCTCTTCATTTTAAAAACAACTTCTTTTAATTTTTTATTTTCCTCTTTATTTATCAACAATGCGATGCTTGGGTTTTGTTTTCCTTTTAATACGGGGTGAATGAGTTGTCTTTCGATATTTTTGTTTCAAATAATTCTTCTTTTTATTCTCTTTTATCAAGCGAGATCTTATTTAATAAACCTGTTTATCTTCCTCCTATTATCTTAACTTGAAAATTACTCTCTTGGAAATCTAAGGTTTTAGTATGCTCGAAAGGACTAAACTTAATTATGCATAATGCACTAATCTGACAAAAAGAGATAAAATTATATTCTCAAAGTATCTTCTCTTGTGAGTTGATTTTTAGCAATCATACCTGCGTAATAAACACTCGATATTTAAAAAAACAAATTAAATCAAAATAATCTTTTGATATTATCAAATTCAGCTATTTTTTATAACTTTAACTGGATTACTACTATTTCATTTACTTGCTTTCCTCTCTGCAAAATTGTCTATCTAAGGATTGAAGTATTTAAATCCTTTTTCCTCTCAACAATCTTAATTATCAAGCCCTCGAAAGCGCAAATAAAAATCTAATTATCATTCTCGCAAAAAACCGGTTGTAATAGATGATTGCGTAGAGGATAAACATTCACAGTAAGGAATCCTCAAAGCCTCTCTATCAGTTTGTTCATTACATTTAAAAATAAAATAATAATTTTTCATTTTTTTATTGTTTTTTTCTTCCACAATTTCTTAGAAGGGAGTCTATTGAATTGCAATATTCAAACACACAATATTATTTATATTTCATGTTTTGGAGTTTTTTATGATAATTTCTTATCAACATTTATGAGACAGACTGATTCTTTTTTTATTCCTTTATTCTTACTATTTAAATGAAGGGCTTTCAGAATATATATGATACATTTATTATCTTTTTTGAATTGCATTAATTATTGGAAGGGCTTTATTGTATTCATTTTTATTAACTATTTTACGCTGCAAACTATTAATACAGAATTGGCAGTGACTCATTCATTGTATTTTCAAAAGAAAATGAGGCAATTTGGTCATTCTGCTGACTTTGCTCATTTTCTTACTAAGTCTATTTCTCTTTTTCCTTGATGAACTCGAATAGAGTTGTTTTATCATTTTACAGATAAGTGTTAACTTGTGCATCATCTTCTACAGAAATAAATTCGATTCCAATGCAAGTACACTCATATTTCGTTGAGCAAGTGAGGATCTTAAAGGCTGAGAAGCATGGGAATAAATATTCTTTTTCACCTTTGTACGAGGAAACTTTTTCTATATTTTTTGCCCTCATCAATTCACATTATTTATCTTAATGATCAGCTTGTGGGTATTAGATCTCTAAAAGGATTTTTTGGTTTGCGAATCCAAGGGCCGTTAAGAGTTCAGATGAAGTTGATGTAAATCCAGGAAAGATTATGATGTCATTGATTTAAAACGACTTTAAAAATTATTCGACATTGCAATTTATTCCTCGGAATAATCTGGGACACTTCTAGACAGATGTCAAATCGTCGTAGTTTAGTAGAGATGATCTTAAAGAAGTAACAATAGGAGAGAATGCTATTATCGCACTCTCGTTTAAGGTTGAAATGAGTCTATTCATTATACTGAAAAATTAAGGTTTTTCTTGGGTGTACAGATTTATCAATTCCTCGCTGCTTTTAAAATGATTTGCAATCGTGTCTGATAATATCTTTTGATTATCAACCAAGAACCTGCACGAAGTCGCTTGGATATCAGGCGATAAGTGACTAATAGTTGTTTGGATCATCTATAAAATCTGAGCATTATTTAACTTACCAAGGAAGGACTCACTAAACTCTTTTTTTACATAATGAAGAGGGTCATTCTGATGGAAAGAAGCCTTCAAATCTCTGAGGCTGCACGTTTAAAAAAACTTAATGCTTTTAATATGCAATCCAACAGAGCTTAAAACTGCATCGAAGTACTTGGTTACGCAACGAATTAGACTGTGCTGCTTAGCCCATTGTACATGGTGATCCATGTTGAGACAAAAGATTGTAATTGAATGAACTTCACTGTGCTAGACTATCTAATCAATCAGGCGCTCGCACAGAGATCCGGAGATAATTAGGTGAATGTGGCAATGCTCTCGGATGCGCCTAAAGAATTCTGTTTCTGAATTAATAAATACTATCTCCTCTTCAGGAAAGGTTAGTTTCAAGTATTCGAAATAGAAACTTTTATCGTCTTATTTTTCTGAAAGCCAAATAATAGAAAATGCTTTTGATTAATTGTAGTTTGCTATCATTGCAGTGGTGATATCGTTTTTATTCAGTGATCGAAGCCTTTTTCCGTATTCACTTACAAGTTCATCAAAGAAGATATTAATTATGCCCATATCTTAGAACAGACTGCTAGTCATTTCATCCGCAACATAGAGAGAATTGGGTTTATAGGAGTTGCAAATACTTTAAGGCTTTACTTTTTAGCTAATGCTGGAAGGACCAAATATTTTTGTGTACAATTGGCCGAATTCAAAATCATAGAGAAGCATTATGATGATGTTTTTATATATGGTCCATTGTTATTTTATGTCAATATTATTGTCTTGAATGTCGTTATTTTGCAAACCTGAAAGCTGTTTCAGTTGCAATTCCGTGTCTGCACCTATCTTATGCATGGTATCTTTGAATTTACTTAACAAACTAAAGTAGCGTTCCTTCATTTCAAACTTTATTTTCTTCATTATCTCCTACAGCTTAACATCTTGGTCACTACAGTCTGCTAAGTCCTCATTGTTAGGACTTTGCTTGGTAATCTCAGTCAAATCATCGTGGCACTCTTGGTATGGAGTTTTTACACCTACTTCAAAAAAAAGCTTAGTTTCTTTCAGGGTTTCCGTTGTTAGCACTTCAAAGATCTCTTGCCTCTTCATTTTAAAAACAACTTCTTTTAGTTTTTTATTTTTCGCTTTATTTATCAACAATGCGATGCTTGGGTTTTGTTTTCCTTTTATCGCAGGGTGAATTCAGTTATCTTAGATAATTTGTTTCAAAATTCTTCTTTTTATTCTCTTTTATCAAGCGAGATCCTTTTCAGATCTCTTTGAATTAATAACAAAAAGAGATTCAATAAACCTGTTTATTTTCCTCCTTTTATCCTAATTTGAAAATTTCTGAATTATGCTCCTGGAGATCTATGGGCTTAACAGTATGCTCGAAAGAGCTTAACTTAATAAAGCATAACGCCCTAATCTAACAAATAGAGAAGAAAATTATATTCTCAAAGTATCTTCTCTTGTGAGTTGATTTTTTGCAATCATACCTGCGGAATAAGCACTCGATATTTAAAAAAACAAAACTAATCAAATTCAGCTATTTTTTATAACTTTAACTGGATTACTACTATTTCATTTACTTGTTTTCCTCTATGAGAAATTGTCTATCTAAAGATTAAAGTATTTAAATTCTTTCTCCTCCCAACAATCTTAACACTCAAGCCCTCGAAAGCACAAATAGGAAATCTAATTAACATTCTCACATAAAAGTGATTATAATAGATGATTGCGTAGAGAATAAACATTCACAGTAAGGAATCCCTCAAAGCCTCTCTATGCAGTTTGTTCATTACACTTAAAAATAAAATAATAATTTGTTCATTTTTGTTTGTTTTTTCTTTTTCCTCATCCACACTTAGAAAGAGTTTATTGAATTGCGATATTCAAACACAATATTTTAACATTGAAGTTTTGTTAGCTTTCGACTTAAAAAAATAATAGATTCAACTAAAATATTCTTCTTAGGCAATTAATTGTAGAGACAAATAAAAAGCAATAATCTTACAAAGGGCCAAAGCAACAACATAGATTTATGAAAACAAAATTATTATTTTTAACTTTTCTGATGAGTTTATTTAGTTTTTCTTTAAAATATCTTTCTCTTGTCTATTTGATTCCTTATGATGCGGATAGATTACAGATAGTAAGCCTTTTTTTGTTCAATTCTTTCTGAAGCTTCCAACGATCATAGCGTGATCTCTGGAATAAGGCTCGAGAGTAAGTTATTGTTCTGGCTTGAGTCCTTCTTCTCTAAGTTTCTGTACTTCAGCTTCGAAGACGAC
>Ga0302271_10001276_pt1 | contig 24495 bp, 16 predicted proteins | sample III_Bog_N1_1_FD_198767 | JGI IMG/M metagenome (GOLD analysis project Ga0302271, IMG submission 198767) | Peat permafrost microbial communities from Stordalen Mire near Abisko, Sweden - III_Bog_N1_1 | ecosystem: Environmental > Terrestrial > Soil > Wetlands > Peat | place: Sweden: Abisko... | reverse complement strand
GTGGAGGATTTCGTAATCCCAGTGATAGTCCTCTGCTCTGCGTGTCCTTGGGAGAAATCAGTCGGAGCTATAACGATAACTTCACCAACAGCCCAATCGAACCCTGAAACATCTTTCAGATACACAGTAATGGATTTATCTCCTTTGTTAGCTGTAGTCGACAGCTCAGTCCAGGTGACTGTACGAGGTGTTCCTTGGATATCGATCGATCCATTGTACACAGAAAGTCCTTTATTTCCGATTGTAGGGAATTATGTATCTGTGGAAGTTCCATACATTGTGATTCTGACTGTGCCTGTAATCGGAGCATCTTCAGTTCCAATGATGACTTTGCCTGTTTTGACTATGATATTGTACGCTTCAAAGTGAATATTCATGTTATTCGCGAAGATCAATGTAGCTTCTTCGACGATAAGAGTGTTGAGGATACCAATGTAAGCTACATCAACAATTAAGATCTTCCCATCAGTGACGTAGACTAAATCACCTGTAATCGGTGCAAAGTCTCCGCCCCAAGTAGTGTCAGAGCTCCAAAGATACCCGTAATAGAAGTATACATCGTTGGTAACTGCTAGCTATCCACTGATTGTTACGACAAAAGAGGTAGCACTCGAAGGTGTAGATGAAGTGTATTTATTCGCCGTTGTGCAGGTGATTGTCGTGGAAGTTGCAAGAGTTGGGTTGAGACATTAAATACCATCGATAGTGACAGTTACAGTGCCTGTTGCTGCTTTGCTCAAAGTGATTGTGACAGCTGTACCACCTGTAATCTAACCGTATGAAGGAGAAATAGATGAGACTAAGAAAGTAACTGCGTCTTAGTAGGAAATTGATGAGGACAATGTTCGCAGAGTTGATTCGTTTGTGGAAATGGATATCGGACATGTGAGAGTGTTGCTGGATTCGACAATGCTAGTAGATTTCCATCCATAGAGTTTGATTTCGACTAGTTAGCATGCTGAAGCACCAGTAGAATCGTAAAGTCTGAAATATCTAAAGGAATTAGAAATATCTGAGGAGGCACCTGCACTGATGAGTGTATCGATTAGGAATAGATTCTTTCCAAGATGGAAATCTGTTCCGATTGTGACAATATCAGTCCAAGTAGCTTTATCATTAGATCCTTAGAAAACAGTTCCGAAGAGAGCACTAGCATCTGTAACACCTTGCGCTAAGGGGTAGAGCTCAAAATGATCGAGAATAGCTTGAGTGACGGAGCCGAAATCAACACCAACATAGCAAGATGCTGTGTTCGTAGATTCATATGCGAACAGTAAATCACCATCGCTGATCAATGTAGAATCTGCTGTGGAATCATCGCCAAAGGTAGTGAATCCTGAAAGCTAGTTGACGGAAGGGTCGAAAGAGTAAGTAGAAATGGAATGGGCAGTGTACACAGCTGGAGTTGTGAGTGTTAATAATGTGCTTGTAGCGGATACAACAGTAGCTTCGCTTCCACAAATTTTTACGACATTCAGAGATGCAGTATCGGTATTAAAACCAGATCCAGATATCGTGAATGTCTAGCCACCTGCGTAGGACGAGATAAGAGAACCACCAGCAATTAAACTAGAAGAATCTGGAAGTTCAATAGTAACTGAGTTGAAAGTGGAAGTGCTGAATGAAGGGTAGTTAGAGGAACTGTCTAGAAGATACAGCGTGTAGAGCCCAGCGGGCGCAGAGTTGAAAACGATTGTCGCCGTTGTTGAAGTCGTGGAAAGTGATGTTGAAGCATATTGTTTGGTTTAGGGTGAATCTGGTGCTTGAAGGTAAGCAGATGTAATACTTGTTAGTCCAGTGCCTTGGAATGAAACGGTTTAGCTAGATACCGTCGCAGCTGCTGTGACTGTCGCGGAGGATGCAGTCACTGTGAACGCAGTGCTGTAGGTCTACCAAGGATATGATGCATCGGAGTTGAGCGTGAGGGAGGAAGATCTAGCGAATTTAAGTTTGTAGGATCCAGCGGAAGTTGCTGGTAATCGTAGTTTCACTGTACCAGTGGTTGCTGTGTAAGACAGCACAGATGCAGTGAGACTGTTGAACTAGAAGATTGGATCTTCGTCAGCGAGGAGACCTGATAAGACAAGTTAGATTTCTTTACCGCCTGTTGCAACTGCTTGAGATGAAGAATTTATAACTCCTTAGGAAAGAGTAAATGTTTGTGATGCACTGTTTCCATCTGAAGTCGCAAGGACTAGGGAGTATGATGTTGAGTATTCCAAAAACGGCAAGGTAACAATGATAGTCGATCCGTTACTGGAGACGACAGTGCATGGATTGGATTCGTATCCTACTGCGAAAACGGAGATATCTGAGATAGATGTTGGTAGGGAAGTACCTAACACACTAATATTCGATCCAGCTAATCCAGAAGATGCAGATAGTCCAGTGACTTAGGGTGTTATGGAATTCTCGTAAGTTATCGCAAGAGTTAAGGAATTTCCTGATGGGACAATAGCCTCGACAATGAGAAGTCCCCATATTTCGATGGAGAACACTGTTGAATCAGCGGTAGACGAGAAATGTGAGGACATATCGGGAAGTGTGCATTGAAGTTAGACTGCTGTGGCTGCTGTGACTGTGCAGAGTTCAGATGCTGAGCTAGAATAGACTACTAGTACTTGATTGTCAGTCGTTGTAGTAGCGAAGTTTGATCCTGTGATTGTGAGTGTTGCTCCACCGTATTTGGAAGATGTAGTCCTTGATAAGCCCGTCACGAAGATATTATATTAGATTTGATTATAACTCGTATTCGGGTCATTGCTACCTGTGCCGATTTCTACGATTCTGAGTCTGTAATTACCAGCTGCACCACCTCCGAAGAGCAATTGAACTGAGGTGTCACTAGCAGATACAACATTCACATTGTATTTTCCTTGAATTTTAATAGTTGTTTTGTCTGTATCATAGAGATCAAGATACGCAGCGAGGAGGGATTTATCTGTGCCGAAGTTAGTACCAGTAACAGTCACAAGAGTCTTAGCGACGGGTGATGGAGTTGTATTGGAGATGCCTGTGATGGTTATGACTTTAGAGTTGTCTGCTGTGATTGAGTAGGCAGCAGACGATAAGGAGTTAGCGATAACAATGACATTTTTGGTGCCTGTACTGGTAAGCACGGGAGTGAATAATGTGATTGAGGTGTTCTGCACATCAGTGACATTAGCTGCAATTCCATCGATGGTGACAGACACACCTGAGAGAGGGAAGAATTTGCCTGTGATAACTAAAGTTGATCCACCATATGTGTTTATGGAGGATTTGCTGAGGGAGGAGATAACTGGGAGGACAATTGCAGCTGAGACACTGGGACTCAACGCTGCACCGTAGCCAGATTAGTCGAGAATTGGTTTGTATGTTCCGGCTGTTTTATTCACATACTATGCGACGACTTATTGGTTAGTTGAATCGTACGAGATTGTTTATAGCAGTGCGCCATTGTAGGTCACTGAGAAATCACTGTCGGTAACACTGGAGCTTCCTGTGGCTAGAGATACTCCATTGAGAGTGACTTATTTCAGAGTCTCATTGTCACTGAAGGAAGTATAGCTTGGAGCTGCTGAATCACTGATGACTGTTAACTAACATCCTGTACTAGCAACGCAGATTGCCTTGGAATCGTCGATAGTCAGAGTGACTGTAGGGACACTTCCAAGTTGAGAAAGTAAATTGTTTTCGATGGAAACATAGTTTAAAGTGTTATCAGCAGCTCTGAGTTCGGTCACAGTCATGGAAATTGAGACACCGGATTCACCAGATAAAGACCCGCTGTTGACTTCTACAGGTACTTCTGATGTGATGCCATAGAAATCGATGTAGTATGTAAACCCATCGACTGCATTGCCGAGAGAATTAACTTCAATGTCAGTGGTACCGAGTGCTTTCTGGATGTAATATTCAAGTGTACCAGCAGAAGTGCTGTAGGGAATAGCAGTGGATGTTCCTACTTTTAAGTCTATGGTGTTCAAAGTTAATTTGAAAGTTCCTGAGAGATTATCTCCTGCTGCAGTGACGATAGTGAAAATGGGTTTAGAAGACACTGTTGAGTTGAAGATAAACGATGGCTTGATTTGTGTTCGATGCTGTTTGAAAGTGAGTGTCCAAGTTGCACCGATGATGTTACTGGAGGAATCTAAGATATTTGTTTTGACACAAGTTGAGCGGACATCTTGGAGATACCACTAGAAATGATTAGTTAAATCTGTGCAAGCGGAGGTTTTAGAGAATGCAGTTGAAGGTGTTGACCAATAGGTAGCTTTCGTTGAGTCTGTAGTGCCATAGGGAGCGATGAAGTAGATGTTGAACGTTCCTGCTGTGGTGTAAGCAAGATCTTAGAATGAGATGGAAATGACTTCTTTTGTGAATGGATAGACGATGGAGACTTATGTGACTTGTCCTGAAGTGTTAGGATATGTGGTGGTGGTACCACTAGGGATACGAATACCATTAGACATATAGAAGCTCGTTGTAGAACTTGCTAAGCCGAAACTTTCAAAGTAATAGACTTAACCGGAGGTGAGAGTTACTCCATCGGAGATGGTAGTCTATTCGGAGAATCGGCGGGAATAGGGTGTTCGTACATCGGTACCTTCGACGGTTTGAGTTAAAAGTGTCATGGTGGTTGAATCAGTGGAAGTGCCTGATGTTTGAAGGAAGAATTTCGATTAGTAGGAAGCAGCAGTTTGGAAGTAATACACGCCTGTTCGAGGAGCAGTAAAATACCCTGAGAGAACTGCTACGATTCGAGGATAAGTAACACCATCGTCACTGTCATGGGCTACATAGACCTCAGTGGTGCCGATGATCTTATCAGTAAGAAGGGTGTTGGTGTGTGTGGTAGAATGGAAATCGGAGATTGCACTGTCGATACTCCACATTGAAGTTGAGTATGATCGATATCTGACACCGGAGCCTTATACGAAGAGAGTCGATGATGAAGTGGGGTTTGAAAGTGGACCAAGCAGCTGACAGGTTAAGGATTTGTATTCTTAACTGACTTCTAAGACATTGCAGGTGTTTCCATTGAAATCAACGGATACATCGGTGGAGTCTAATGGTAACCCAAAAGCAGTGATATTCAGGATAGCTCCACCTGAGGTGACTTTGGAGTGGCTTATACCAGTTATGTTAGGGATGATTTGATACTGATAAGCGGTATCTAAGGTTGTAGATTTAACTGTTGTGAGTCGAGTAGGATTCTAGGAAGTACCCGGTAAGGAAGTGAACGATGTAGCATAGTACCCAGCTTGGGTTAGCAAACCTACACTGCAATCTAAAGAGCCATAACTGGACCCTGCATAAGCGCTATTTTCATTGAGACTAATGTAATATCGATCACAGATTTAATCTCCGATGAGCATCTTCCCGATTTGATTGAGATTCGTGATTCTGAAGATACCACGCCAGGTGATAATATTATTGGAAGAGGAGACTCTAGGAATGACTTAGTCTAATATGGGAGTCGACGACGCCTTGTATGTGAAAGTGCATAAGCTAGCTGCTTGAGCGCACTGGGAGTCACTTCTGTCCACGACGGATACAACGACACTAAGAGCTACTTCGTAATCACTGGAGTCAGTCGGTGCAGTCGTTACGCATGTGATGAAGACTTCATTTACACCCATATCTTTTTTAAGGTAAAAGAGAAAAGTATAATTAAAATGTGAAAATGTAAGGGATCTGAGGATATTAGTTGATATTTTTGATATTCTCGATCACTGAGTGGTCAAAAATTAAAGATCATTTTCTCTTCCCTCCCCCCACCCCCAGATGATTTAGATGGCGTGAATTAAATTCTGTGTATGATATATTCTCTTTGAGATTCAAGATTGAATTAATCTCTGTGGGAGTTAGACTAGATTGGGATAATGACAGTAGTATGATCAAATAAGGTAAAATTATACTCAGTGTAGGTAAAATCAGAGATTCTTTTATGTAAAACTCCCAAAAATTAATGAGATGTTTGCTTGTTGTTTTGTTAATAAATAAAAAATTACCTGGGATTTCACATGGATATGATCCAATGTAGATTGAGTTATTAGAGGCTAGTGTGGAGTCATGGCCCACCATTTTGATGTAGAGACGAGTTCCTCCTTCGATGGAACCAACTCTTGCAGAATTATCAGTGTCCAAGAGTGTCGATACGGAGAGAATTCGCACAGAGTTAACATCAGAGCCAATCTCAACAGAGGAGACTTCAAAAAATAGCGAAGGAACAAATAAATCAATTTTGATGAGGATTGAGGATATGAAAGATTGTTAGTACCTGTAGCACAGAGTAGCACCCCAAGCAATAAGAGAGCGATACGATTTCTCATTTGTAAACTCTTCGGGATATGTTGTGAAAAATGTATCGAGTGAGGGAGGAAGATTGTAAGTATTTAACTATTTTCTCAATTGGTTGATTTTTCAAAGATTTAGTATTTTTATTAATATATTTGTTTTCTCATTGGATTTTGTCTACTCCTTCAATTTTATATGCGGTTGTTTCCTATTCTTGACCAACGGCACAGATGAAGCATCTCCCAGTCATTCAAGGAGGATATTTAATATTATTATTAGGAGTTCCTCAGAATCTATAAAGATATCTAAAGCAGAGTAAGTTTATCGAATAGGGAACCATGTACGAGCAGAAAATATGCATTCCTGCCATTTTTTTGAAGAAACCCATAGTGCATCCTTCAAATCTGTTATCTTGGTCAAGCGAAAACTAGTTTTCTTTACTTAGTTACTCCTACTTTAGTTGAAAGTATTTTCAGGTTCTTTATCTAATCCAATATTTAAATTCCACCTATTCAAGTAACCATGCATTCATTGAATCTTAGGACTTCTTTCATCCCTTCCTGCATTAACATAGAATAAATTCTAAGGGGATATAAAAATAGTTCAACTCTGCATTCTTGTCCATAGAATTTCAATATTTGTCTCATTTGCGAAAAAACAAATAAAGATTCAGAAATAGATATCTTTAGATATTGCCCTTTCTTCTAAAAGGGGAAAATTTCTATCCTCAAATTAATGCTGCCTCTCATATTACAGCCACAAAAAATACTCACTCATAAGGAAATTTAATAATAAATTATCATAAAAATCAAGCTCTTCCCGCTGTTTGAGAGTCACAATATAATTAAATTGAAATTTTGTTCCTTTCACTCTTTCTCTATTTAATTCACGATTCTCCAATTTTCATATTGTAAATCGATGATGTATTGAGATTCGTTCTTCCAATTCATCGAGATCCTTAAAAATAATAGTATTTTCACAATCTTTCAACTTATTCTATGCTGTTACAGAACAAAAATAAAGAAAACATCCATTATTTATTAACCTTTTCTTGATTTCAAAGTTGCTTATTTTAAAACTCGAAGGAAGTAATACACTGCAAATAACTACTTTCCTTTAATTCAAGCTAATAACTATACCCTTGCTAGTCTCGTAAATCTCTCTTTCTTTTGGTGTAACACTCTTTTGTCTTTTTAGAACTCATCCCAAAACCAATCAAATTTAAACTTTATTTATATTTCTCTGTAAGTACCCTACATTTTCATAGTTCTTAAGGTGTTCGGGCCTCTCTACCATGATTTTAGATGTTTTCGCTAACTTTAGTTCCCAAATACCATTTCATTCTTGTTAGTTTCTGTGAACTAACTATCTAAACCTTCATTTTTGAAGCTGTTTCGAAATATCCATAGCTCTTTCGCATCTAAATCCAGAAATAATTTAAATCCAAATAAAAGAAGCGTGAAATCTACTAATTTACCTTGCATTTAATAATAAATCCACCTTGAATCCTCTAATGCCATTCAAATTTGATAAATTAAGTAAACAAATATTTCTCAATGGGGAAATGCTGATTTGTTATGAGCTTGATTGAATTATTAGGTCAATCCAGTAATTTGTTTGATTAAGTCATTAGAACTTCAATTTATTTCATCTTTAGCTCATTGAGGATCTGTCTAGTAAATATAATAATCAAGAACAGGGTAATACTCCGACGCTGTAGGTTTTCAAGAAAGTGCATTAATATTGGGAAAAATAGACACAAAGTTAATTTTGATGAATGAGAAATTTTTAAAATAGCTGTCAAACGGATGGATATGTCATTTAATAGGCATATTGTTTTATTTACACTTGACTAAAGAATTAAGGTTGACTTAGAAATTCAGGTTTTATTATGATTGGATTGCTTCAGTTTTGTCAAAGGATTTTAAAAGAGCGAAAAGTTAAGTTCTTAAATTACTTTTTCCTTTTTTGTCAAATAAATAAGTAATATCTTGGGAAGGCGCATATAAATATCGCTCTAATAAAATTAAATAAGCTTTTACATAGATTTTTGTTAGTAACATATATTTTTATATTTGAAATATCCTATTTGAGTAAAAAATACCAATATTTTTCTGAAGAGAAGGTTGAAGAAAGCTAAAAATATTATTAAATACACATAGATAATTCCACTACTGATAGTTTCATTCAATTGATAAAGGATTGTAAATATGACAATATTCCATCCTTTTACTTAACAAAAACTTGATTGTTTGTATTCCCTAACTGACTTTGATTTAGTAATTATGAACTGCTCTTAAAATCTGAAAACAAAAGGGAAAAAAAAGAGATCTTTTTAAACAAGAAATTTAAAATTAAACCTTTCGTTGTTTTGTTTTGGAAAAGACTTTTTAATTATCAAGTCGCAAAAAAAACAAAACAAAAAAATAAAAAAATTAGATTAAGCTTGCCAAAAAGAGCAGCTTATCATGTTACCTTATTTAGCCAAATGAGAGATACGTAGAGGATTTGGCTTCTTGCGTTTTGGGGATGCAAGAAGTCAGCAGTAGTTTTTCACGGAAACAAAGGGTTAGATCTCGCGGAATTTAAGTTTTTAACAAGTCATTCACATGGTCTTTCTGCGTATGTCTCCAACAAAAAAGCAAGTTGTCTTCCGTTTTATATTAATTGTCTCAATATATGTATTATATAAAATATTAACTTGACTAACCATTTGTTTTAGCTGACGACAATGAAGATAAACAGAAGAATGAATGACTAGAAGAAGAAGACCCTTTGAGCTGTGAAAAATACATCTGGAATCAATTCTTAGAAAACTAATAGTCTCAATAGTAGCTTGTAGCAGTAGTAGTAGAGTAGCAGTAGTAGTAATGTGGTGGGTATGTAGATTTATAATAAAAGAAGAAAGAAAAAAGATTAACAAGCAATTTACAATAGAATAAAGAAAGTATAAGAATCACTTTAAGATTCAATAGAAGAGAATAGATTATTTTGTTAAAAAAGACCATAAAAAGGAATTTTAAACCTTTTCTATGTAAAATTCAAATAAATCATATTCAAACAAATACAAATAAATGAAAAAATAACATTCCCCAAATATTTTTAAATTTTATATGCTACTATTTTAAATATTTGAAATTCATTTGTGGGGGGGAATTTGTTTTTGTAAATTGTAAATAATTTTGATTTGAAATTTGATTTTGTTTTTTCAAACAATTTCTTCAAAAAACTTTGATCATTTTGAATAGATTGGGATAAACCAAGTCTAACGTCTTTTTTCATTCATTTAAAGCAAATTAAAATATTAAGATAAACAATACAATTGATGAAGCAGAAGTATTCATTAATGTATTAGGGCATATTTTTCATCTCTTGATTTATTTCCCCAATAATAGTGATTTTGTGAATAAAAAGAAAAACAAACCTTTGATTTACCTAAACACAAAAAAGGGGGAAATAAATAAAAGAAAAATAAGAATTGGCTTTAAATAAGAAACCATGCAAAAATAAATACAAAAAAGAGTTACTATTTGTTTTATTAAAACTAAAATGAATGATTCAAGTTGAGAATCCCCAATTAAATACTCAAAATTTGGTATCTATGCCAGAGAAGATTCCTTAATTTGTGGGCAAGAAGAGCAAGTAATAATGATAATTAAGAATTTATATTTGTAAAATAAGTTAATTATCTAAAATGTTATTTTCCCTTAGGAGAAGCTATTAAGTTACATCGTATTTATCAATTGGTTTGAATGCTTGATAAGAAGGTAGAACAAAGAGTGGTATTAAAGTTGTCAAGGTATTCAAGATAAAAATGAATTGAGATATCTATCTAATGGGAACTAATCAGGTAGAAGAAACCTAACATCAGAGAGGAAGAGATTCATGCATACGTCCTTTGTGATCTTAAAGGTAAGGTTTAATCGACACAGTAATTATCCTTTGGTAACATTCCTTTTGATTTTCCATATAAACATTTCTATTTCTTTCCCCACATGCAAGGGGAATTTTTTCCTGTTGATTTCGGGTGTTTGAGTTCAACTTTACATATAATTCGCAGAAATCAACCAAAATTTAGGCTTTAAATCGTATAAAATCAGCCCATAGAAAGAAGTTATTAATTAAAAAATAGATTTCAACGCCGGCAAGGTTATTCTTGAGAAGAATGCTGGCAAAGCAGACAGAGAAGGAGTTAGAGAGCCCTAAGTTCATCAAGAGCCTAGCAATCCTATCTTGTTTGTCGTTTCTATGCCTGTAGTTTGCACTCAGCTTTCTCTTTACTTTCGCGTTGATAGCGATTCTCTCAGGAAGGCTTTTCTTGCAATCAGCAAGGAAATTGAAGAAATGTGGGATGATATTCTTCCTTCCTAAGATTATTTTAGTTCGACTCTTTGACAAAACGATTTTAGATACTCTTTGTGAAGTCTAGTAGATACCTAGAGTAGCATTAGATTGCATGAAGAGCATTCTCAGCCTCAAGACACAATAAGAAGTAGAATTAAGATCTTTTGAATAAATTAAAAATGATATTTCTCTGTAGAAAAAGAAAATGATCTTGATGAATGTTCTTGAAACAAAAGGCATTCTGAATATTCTCCCTGAATCTGTATCTTTGGCCATTCTTCCACGGAATTAGTAAAATGTAGATCGAAATAACAAATAATGTGAAGATGAAGATAAAGAAAGCTTAGCTTCAGCTAGCACAGATACTTCGAAGCAAGAAAGAAGTGTGTAAATAACATAGCAAATGATGGGAGAATGTGATCTTGACTCTTCTTTTAGCAGCGATAATTTCAAGATAGTAAAAGCAGACTCAAATATATTAGTCAATTCCACGTTTCCCTAGAATTAAGAAGAAAAAAACAATAAAACTGAATCGAATTAATGCAAAGATACTAATTCTCCCTATCAAATTTACAATGTAATAACAACACTTCTGATTATTTTAATTTCTTTCATTGAATCTAAAATGAATATCTCTCGAAAGATAAATACAAACACAAATGTGCATTTTCTTTGTGTTGCTTACAGTTCTTTAATTTGATATTCAAAACCTGTTTCTGATTTTTGATTGACCATATGTTTTGATTTTGTAATTAAATCTTAGAAGAATTCTCCCCAGAATAATGAGAAAACAGAAGATTAATAGAGTTTGACATTGGATACAGCAAACACTTAGGAGATCAGAGTGGTGAACATTGCTACTTCTACCTAATCCTTTGTAGGCTCAAAATAGAAATAATCTGGAAATATTTCAAAATGGAATGCAATTCATTAGTTCAGAAATAAACTTAAGTCTAATTGCATTAAAATGGCTCATTCTACTTCTACACATGTTAATCATCATCACAAGCATCTCCACAGATCAGAATAACTACCTTAGTCTTAATCTCTTGATAGGAAATCCAATCCCTTGACTTCGATTTTTACGATGTTCAGAAATCTGAATGTTATCAAGAAATCCAGGAATTTAACAAATATTGATAATAAGACACTCATCAAAGCATTCTTGGTCTCCAGTTTATTCATGGGAACGTAAAAACAATAACAAAAATTTAGTATTTAGTGAGATAAATTGTTGATTTTTAACATAATAGCTTTCTCTCAACAACAAGAAGCATTCCTCTCGAAGAAAGCAGAATCTCCAAAAAGAAATCATCCAGTGGAATTAAAAATAAGACTAAATGAAGAGTCTGCATGTAACATTAAACTAGCCTCATAAAATATAATAATTATTCATACTATCTTACTTTGATCTTAACACCAAATTATTGAAACTCAGAATGCACTTGCTTTTTTTACTTTGGTCGAGAAATTTCTAAATCAAAAAGATTTTACAATTTAAGTGACTGATGTGTAGAATCCACGAAAATGAAAAATGGATGTAAATTATCCTCCTTGAATATTGTTCAATTTGTGTTTTGAGTTTATCAAAAAAAAAAGTGTTAACCTACTTAAATTATTGTTTCCTTTAATTAAAAATCAAACGCAAAGCTATTTTTGGATGTCTTTTGAGTATTTTTAAAAGAGAAAAATAAGATAAAAATTTTTATAAATTTTTTTGTGATGGGCTTGAAAATCATGAGAAAAGAGTTAGAAAGCAAAATATTTGAGATATTTAAAATTCTTTCATAAAAAAAAGAGAGAGATTAATTTCCAAGAAAAAAGAAAAATAAGAAAAAACATGACTTAGAATGGGATGGATTAGAGATAAAAATAAATATTGATTCTTACTGGTGATTTTGAAGCAATTAGTTAGAGTGAAAATAGCTTGGAACGCTTGTAACTCTAAATAAGAGATCAATAAACAATATTTCCTTGGATGTCTGTCTCTGAATATGGAATTAAAACACACGCGCACACATACATAAAAAGTGGAATAAATTAATAAATAAATTAACTCAAGAATAAAGAGTTGATTGACTTCCACAAGTGAGACAATACTAATAAACTAAGAATTAATAATAACACAGAAGAGTAGACCAAGCAAAAATAAACAAATAAACAAAAACCAGCTTGTTTATTGTTCATAACAGTTCCAATTTCATCATCAACCTTCATCTCAAAACTAAACCAGATATTCAAACAGCCAAAGAAGTAACTGTTCATTAGTAGTTTTAGCACATTTAGAATCTAATTTCTTTCTTTCTTCTTCCTAAGATAATGTACATTGATTCTGGCGATTCCCTAGCTTAAAAGACAGGTTCCCGTAAACTAATAAAAAAGCGTTCGACGTTTTGCCCTATTTCGAAGAGTGCCAGTTCCCTTGATTACGAGTTCCTGGTGAGAGGATTTAAAGTCTTTGATCTTTACCCTGGAATCGATTAATATTAGAACCACTTTGAAGAGAGATAACAGTAGTTTCTTGCATAGATAAATCAAATTTTCAAGCAAGATTATTCGCTTGAGACATTTGCTTAGTAATATGAGTAATTCGGTGTCATCGCTACAAATGATACATATATCTACAAAGAATACGCCCCAAATGCACTTGAAATCTACTTAACTGGTGATTTCAATCAGTGGAACCACAAGCAATACCCACTTGTCAACGATGGAACTGGCATATGGACACTCACTCTCCCATAAGGTATTCAATTTTACAGTACAAAACTTGTTTTTTAATTAATATCAATAAACTTAATTAGATGTAGTGATACCTCATGGTAGTAAAATGGCAGCTTATGTTCGAACATCCAGCAATCAATATGTGCTTAGAGTTCCTATTGGTGCGAGGTATATTGCTCCACTTGAGAATGAAAAAGATACTTTCTGTGAGATATTCTGGAATCCACCTTAGAAATACACTTTCCGTAATTATCATCCACACAAACCCAGAGTGCTTAAAATCTACAGATCGGAGATTACCAAATGTGGACCAGAAAAGAGACCTTATACTTACAATGAGTTCACTGCGACGGAATTAGATAGGATTAAGTCGCTTGGATACAATACGGTTTTGCTTGTTGGAGTGTAAGAACACGGGATTACTGGGTCATCTACTTCAGTTATCAACCCTTATGCTATAAACTCAACTGCAGGTAACCCTGATGATCTCAAGAGATTAGTTGATAAAGCACATGAAATAGGACTCTATGTTACCATGGATATCGTTTAAACGTAAAAATATCCCATAAAAATCAATTAATTTTAACATAAAATATTGTTCTAACATTTTCTCCTTCTTGATTTTTTCAGCCATGCTTCCACTGAAGTAGGGTTCAACGGATGGGATGGAAGTCATTTTAGCTACTTTGTTGATGGTGAGCAAGGTCTTCATCCATCTGGTGGAAGATTATTCAATTTTGCTAAATGGGAGACCCAACGGTTACTTCTGTCGAATCTCGGATATTTCATGAATGAGTATAAAATCGATGGATTCAGATTCATTGACGTTCCATCGATTCTCTACAAACACCACGGTAAATAGCATAGATTAGAACAATTAACCTTGAGATTAGTTTCATTAGAATACTTTAAACAATCTTTTTATATTTATTTACAAGGCCAATATCCCTTCAAAGGCAATCTCAGTGACTACTTCAACGAGAATTTATCCCTTGATGGGTTAGTTTTTCTCATGCTTGCAAACGAGACTGTCCACAAAATAAACTCGAACGCTGTGACATTTGCTGAAGACGAAACGAATTTCCCTTCTTTGTGTCTACAGTTAGATCAAGGTGGAATTGGATTTGACTATCGGGTTTCCATTAGAGCTGCTGATTCCCTGGCTTTACTTCTGAGTCAAGATGATACCGTCAATACATAATAATTAGTCACTTTATTTAAATCGAGGCTTTCAGAAGAGAAGATTGTAGCATCTCTCTGCTATAAATCATCAGATATTATTCTTTAAGTAGAGTTTAAATTTATGTGTTTTCGGGTTGAAATTACAATATTTTTGTTCCAGGACGTCCGTGAAACAATTCACTAGACTTCAGATGCGTTAGTTCTCAGAAAGTTAGCTTTGCACAAGCTTGCAAGAATGATCATCTTAACTCTAGGAGGAGATGTAATTCTTTTTTCATTTGTTTTATTACAATTTCTAAAAATAAAAAAAACCTTCTTATTTTCAGAGCTACTTGAACAGATACGGCAATGAATTCGGTACGTCTTCAGAGTATCTGCGGACTGATTTAATGGTGCAAAAACCATACAAGGAACTCATGGAATTTGATAAAGCAGTGCTAAATTTAGAAGAAACGTATTAAATCCTGTCGATGAGGGAGAAAAGTCTGACTTAGGCTAGTGATGGATTGTTGGTTTTCGAGAGAGGAGATCTCATCTTTGTGTATAATTTGAGCAACGTGACTCAAGCAAAATTGAAAGTTGGCACTAAATGGAACTGTACCCATCGTGTGATATTCTCAACTGATGATGTAAACAAATATATTGTAGTAATGTTGAGACTTATTTTCATTTTTTTTCTTCTTTCAAAAAGGCTTAATTTGGAGGGTTATCTTAAGTTCAACATAAGAACATTCAAGTTGTCCCAGAGCTAGTTAACAACGAATTGGTGAGACCTTTCCATCTCGTAGTTGAAGTTCCATGCTTTACAGGATTGGTGCTGTAACCCTTAGACACAGAAGGAATAGCTGAGGAAAGAAAGGAGCAGTGAGTGATAAACTAAATGGAAATAAAAGATTAACAAAAACGAAACTAACTGAATATCAGCAATAGGATATCATCATTCTCTAAAAATGATTATTGTTTAGAGAAAGAACGTATTTCTGTTTTTTGTGCGTGAATATCTCATGATTTTTAAAATTTCTTCAAAAATAAGTGAGAAACTGAAATATCGAAGATTCGAATGAGTTTATTTTTCCATGTAAATAAATTCCAAAAAATCAAAAAGAGTTGAAGATAATGCAGAGAGAATTTCAGTTTGACATTTCAACACAATAATATATCTACCTTCCATTCTCGAGGTGTAATTTATAAAATGATTTCTAACAATTCCTCAATTCAACAAATCCAACGAGATGTTTTCAATATTCATTTTAAAAATAGAAACAAACCTCTCCTAAAATAACTTCTGAAGATTTGCAGTTTAAGTTCAATTTTCTGCTATTTTTCAACAAGAAACTTGTTGATTTCCTATTCATAATCTCAACAAAAGATTCAAAAAGTTTTTGCTATTCAAGAGTAAAAAAGAGAGAGATGTTATAAAATTATGTTTTAAATAAAGAAGCGGTTAAATGAAGGGTGGAACTTGCAAATACAGATAACTTGGAGTAAGAATATGCTATTTATGATTCTAAGATGGCTGTATGTTTCTCGCCTTTTTTACCTTTTCCTAATTATTCCCTCAGAAAACTTCTCTGAAGACCTTAGGATGCTAGAAATTGACAGCTCCTTGGACGAGGACTTCCTCGAGGGGTTGACCTGGGTTTCTCTTGGTGGAGATCTTCTTTCCAGCAACGTTTCCTTGATGTTTAGCTTCATCGTTAGCTTGATATCTCTTGGAAAGAGCGATCTTGACGTTGGAAGGTCTCACGTGCTCAATCTTGACGTGGAGTCTTTTTTCAATATATCTACCGTTAACGAGTCTGTGTACGATAACACCAACAGATCTAGGGTTAATGTTGAAGACCTTGCCAGTTCTGCCGTGATAGAGCTTGTATGGCATACCCTTATGGGCTGAACCATCGACGAGGATATCGACATATTCACCAACCTTGTAGGTGGTCAAATATCTGGAAATTCTGACGTGTCCCTTAGTCTTGTAGGCCTTCGCAAATTTCTTGCGGGTCATACGTCTATAACCATAACTGTGGGTCATCTCTTCTTTTGGGTGTGTAAATCTGTGCTTTCTTTTTAATTTATCTTTTTGTTTTCTTATTCAAGTGAAATCAACCTTTCTTTTTAGTCCGATATGCATCGCAGTTAATTTCCTCCTTTTTGCGAAGAAATTATTTTCGGTCCCCTTTATGCGCATCAAGCAATTCTTTCAGTAATTATGTTCTGTTTTTCTTTCATTTATGAATATTACTAATCCGTAAAATCGTAATTGAGATAATAGATTGATAATTCCATAGGGATTTACAAAAATCTTTAAGAAGTCTTTTTCCTTTTAGAACTAGTAACCAATCCACATTGAACAAAAAGCAGACTTAGAAAATAAAATTAATCGACTTTGTTCCGATTCAATAACAAGTCATGGTTTTACATAGTCATCCTATTGAATTAATTTCAGTATTAGGAACCCTCTGAAGTCCTTGTTGTGATTATTTCTATTAGATTACAAAACTCGAATAGCCTCTCATTTCAGCTTATGACTACATGAATTCTAGAATTATCCTAGCATATTTCTTCTTACCATCAGGTTCGACCAAATAATAAGTAATTTTCAACTAAAAAAAAGAATAAAACTCACAAAGCTTAAAAAATATCAAGAACATTTGATATTCAGATGCACCCACGAATTCAGAAACTTATTTAACTAAAGGTTTCACTACCTTTTTTGAAAACTTCTTTAATATTTTTTTGTTAAGTTAAAGATTGATAATTTTCAATATTCCCCTCTCTCTCCCCCCTTTTAAATGAATGAACTCTTTTGTGGTTAATGCTAGATGGGTATATTTTTGTTGTTGTTTCAATTTAAAACTATAAATTAATTTTTTGAGAATCCCTGACTACCCTCCTTAATCACCACAGTTCTTTAGAAAAAAAGAAAGTCAGAAGAAAAAACGAATAATAATATTGTTTGAGAATGTCAATATTACAAATACACGAGAAAATGGTTGCTTTCGAAGAAGAAAATGAGTTGCTACAAACAGAACTCGCCAACAAAATTAAAGATGGATAGAATAATTCCATTCGCTCCTTGGTTATTCGAAAACCAAAAGACAAGTAAATCTCTCAAAAGACAAAGAAATTCAAGAAACATTCATCTTCAGGAAGTTTTTTATCAACTTCAATATCATCATTTTCTTCTCTGCTCACATAGTAACCTCTTCTCATCGCAGGTGTTTTATCAATACCATATACTCCTCGTGATACCAAGGAATACTTTCTGTGCAACGACGTGTACATCGAATTTGACTTGAATGCTACATCCGAACAAGCATTTGAAAGGTATAAAAATCTGTAGAACACACTTCGACCGATATCCTGCATAAAATACTTGAAAGAATCTGGTTTTTTAATCTTGCAATTCGATGAAACACAACGAGGAATAAGTGATTTCAGTTTTATCATACATCAACTGAAAAGTCTCTAGAATTCTGCATTATTTTAGCTAGCGATATCACTTGAATTGTATGTAAGTCTCATGAATATTTCAAGAACATTTAATGCTCATCTCTCACCTGAAGAATAGTCTATTAGAAAACTAAATAACAAAGAATAACTTTAAAGCTTTATCGAGCAGACTATGCCATAGATTTTGAGCTAACTTGATAAGGAAAAATTCATGATATTCCTGCTATACGACATGACTGAAGGTTATCATAATTAGACACGAAAACTCTATGGGATGAATGAAAAATACATCTCATTATTTGGATCATCAGTGGATCATCTGACTTCCTAGTATTTCAAACAAGGATGGTTTAATCAAACTCAATTTGCAGATAGGAACAGATAAAGTATTGAATATTTCAGTAATATCAAAGCACTCTACGAGAGTCGATTTGATTTATCGAAGATTTAGATCGAATTAGATTATGAAATGGTAACTTTAGAAGGGATACAAGTGCCTGTGAAACTCAAACCAACACCGTTTTATTGTTACAGCTCAGATTAAAAGGATCCGCTGATTTAATCAAAATAGTTATTGATTGGGATTTTACATCTGATGGAAATAGAGTTGACGGCTGATTCAAAAAGGATCATAAGAGAAGCGAGATCGAATAGATGTGGTGTGATGAGCTGTGAAGGAAAAAATTGGGATTATGGTGGGAGTGTAGAAATAATTTAGAAAAGATCATAGAAAGTAATAATAAATGAAGCTGATTATTAAGATAATTTGGGGAAAGTGAGGAGGAAGGATAGTAGCAAGGAGAATAAGAATGAAGAATTTATTTTTTCTTCTTCTACTTCACCTTCTTTTTCTGGATCTTTTCTATAAATCAATGAATAACAGGATTCCAGGTAAAGGCAGTGCTCATTCTAAGTTTCCAATTAGTTTCCAATGAAATTGCAGATTTATCAAGAAAGATGATTAAATAGAGGACAATATTCAATGGAAAATCATATTCAGAAACCTTAATTAAGTTATTTTTTATGTCTTTTTTTTTCGCTTTAAATTTTTTCACTTTTCAGAAAAATCAAAATTTGTTTGCTTCTCCATTTGCAAAAGAATATTTATCCCCTTGGAGTCACAATTCTTGCTTCTACTAATAAGTTTTTAAGCGTTGCATGCAAGTTAAGTCATCAGTGAAATTATAAAGGCTCACTATTTGCTTTTGATTATCTAACAAAAAAAGGGGAAGATTTAAACACATAATTTTTCAAACAAACATTTCTAAAGCTAAATTTCTTAATTGTTAATAGCTCATTTGAAGAATGACAGAAGAAGGTGAAGACATTGAAGAGATCGATGATGAACGATAACCCTAGGAGTTCAAAGACTATTTGAAAGATTTATTTCAAGATGAGAGGATGGAAGTAGCAAGATTCAAGAACCAAGAGAGAGGAGATACGGAGATTATGTAAAAATGAAAAATTTCAATGAAAATGTTATTATGAAAAATGAGCAATTATCTTTCAATAATCGATGGTTTTCTAGTAAAAAGGAGTAAGTTATTGAGAAGCTCGAGAGGTAGAATCGCATGAATCGAGTCGCAGAATAGCTGAAAGTAAAAAGAAGTTAACTTTTCAATGATTTTTTGATTCATTATGACGTTTGAATATTCATTAGGATATCGACTGGAATGATAGGCTAAAATGGGTGAATCGGCATAAAAACACAGGGAACTAATTTTTTAAGAAGGAGAATTATCAAGCAGCTGCTGATGCATACTTAGAAGGACTCATGGGAGTGGAGTTCTAATAAAATGATCCAGAAGTAAACTCATTCTTTTGTGATATCTTGGATTTATCTTTTTGCTTTTTCTTGAAAATTAGAAACAAAAACGCATGGAATAGGAACAAATTCTCCCTTTGCTGACAAACCTTTCGACGACTATGATCAGATTAGGGAAATATCAAAATGCTAGTGCTCTTTGTGATTAAGTAAAAAAGCTAATTTTGGATGTTTTTTCGGTGTTTAAATCAGTTTGTTGATTTGACTGATAACAGGCATTGAAGATTGACGAGAAGAGTGTTAAAGGTAATTGTAAGAAAGGAGAGAGTCTGATGTATTGCTAGGATTATGATAAGGCAGTTCAGTATTTGAAGATTGCCTTGGAGTTGAGTTAAATTAACGAAGACAAGTAGAGTATTTATTCAATTTATTAGAAGCTAAGATAACTTAGAGGAGTTGAATAGAAGAAGTACAAGGGAATGTTTGAATACACGAAGGAAGAAGAATAGCTTCAAAAAGAGCTGGAAGACAATTAGGGTAATGAAGGGGAAGGTGAGGAAGAGGAAGATGATGAGGATGAGTTGAATGGAAGTGATGATGAGGAAGATGATGACGATGACGATGGCAGTGATAATGAAATTGAACAGGAAGAAACTTAAATATTATACTACGATGACTTATTCTAGACAATAACATAATATATCGGTCCAATATCTTATGTATTCTATTTTCCTTATTACCTCTACCATAAAATATCTGCTGGAGTGCTCAAGTGCAGAAAAAGAAGGCAAAACAAGCAGAAAATTGAATTAAATGGAAGATCTTAACTACATGAGGAGGATATCCAAAATATCTAGGAAAACTCTGAGAACAACACTTCCTGTGGGAATAGCAGTGATTACAAGGGTAAATAAGGAGGAGAGGATAAGAAACTCAAAGGGGATTGAGAGAGAGGATAATAAGGGTTTTTATGGTTAAAATGAATTAAAATATTTAATACATGTTTAAATTGTCAACATTTTGTTTTGTAGGATATTTCAAGATTTTGAATTCCTGCTATTTCGCTAATCCTTTTGAAACAGATAACTCTTTGGCATCAACTCATTCTTCTTTTGAAATATGTTCATCGGATGTTCGCTAGTTTGAATCAGGGTTTTAAACTTTTGAATTCTTTTATTTTTATTATCTACCATCTTCCCTTGTAGCAGTAGTTCCTGTCTTACGCTTAGTAAACGTTGTTGTTGTTGTCTTTCCTGCAATAGTTTTACTACTCTTAACTGACATTTTCCCAAGCAATGTTTTCTTTGTTCTTGCTTTGTCTTACAGGGGGAGTCGTTTTGTAGATGCATCTTCTAGACTGGTTTGCTATTTCGGTGATTTAAGAGCATCCTTTCCATAGAATGTGTCGAATTCTTTGGGTCGACATTTATAGGATTCCAGGAATTTTAAGAGCACTTCTTCGTTGTCGTTGAGGTTCCGAGGATGGAAATTAGCTATTGAATCGTACATTGAGTTTTTAAGCTCAGGGATACCAAATCCTGTTCTAAAATAGCAAAAGAATATTCAATTGTTTGGATTATTCTTATGGTTTCAGATAAAAAATAAATGCTGACTTGGAAGAGCAAGCATGCAAGAGAGGATGGATGTTATTGAATCCTTTGACTTGCAAAGCAATAGCCAGCATGGTATCGTATAAAGCTCGATCGGGTAGCTTATCGACTTTTGTTAAAACGATTTGGATATTGACATTTTGTTTTTGGATCTACGAAAGCAAAGACAAGTCATTTTTCTTGAGTCCATGCTCAGCGTTGACAAGAAGATATATCCTGCAGAGTCGACTGGAGATCTGCATGTAGTCGTAGATCATCCCTTACCATTTACGCTTTGCATTCACATTCACATTTGCATAGCCTAAAAGAAGAAGAAGAATTAGTGGAAGGATAAGGTTTAGGAAATGCGAAAGTGTTTAAAATTGAGTGAATGGTACCATATCCAGGAGCGTCGATGATATATCCAAGATTTTCGATTAATTCATAATAGAACAGTTTCTTCGTGCTACCCTTTGAGGATTGGTTACAAAGGGAAATTAGTAACAATTGAAACATATTCGGTAAATTATTTATGAAAGTTGTTTTCTAACTTGTTTCCTGGAGACAAGCGCGACTTTCTGATTGAAGAGCTTATTGATGATAGAGGACTTCCCTACGTTTGACCGGCCTAAAGGAGGGTTAGAAAAATAAACAATCATGATTATGGATCTTGAGAGATATTTGTCTACCTATGACTACGATCTGATTATTTAGAAAGAATATTGGTTAGTTAGGGGAAAGATACGTAAGCAGAGAAATGATGATTGAATGATTTGGATTACTTCTTTTGGTTTATACATGGTCTGCATGTCAGTTTTGAGCTGATCGATGAAGAAGTTCTTGATGTTCTAAGGGACTAACTCATATTTTTTTTCTTCTTTGAGCTTGATTTTGCGCTATGCTTATTGTACCTGGTAGAGGAAGAGAAGGAAAGATAATTCAATATGTAGTAAGCTTTTGATGCCTCAGGAGAAACCTATCTTGATAATAAATTCCTTACAAGTTTTGGATCATAGTATTGCAGTTCTTAGGTATGGATGTTAACAACAGGGTAGTAGCATTTAACGTCTGGAAGAGACATGCTCATACAGGAAATCACTTTGTTAAAAAGTCTGATGACACTCATAAAGAGAACGAAGTCTGCGAAAACAAAGAAGGGAGAAGTTTCTAATTAAATTAGATTCAGAGGGGGTGCTTTTTTGATTTTCAAGTAACAAGGAGAAAGAATGGTAAACTGGGGGGAGAGAGAGATGGGAGAGGTATTTGAATTGAGTTGAATTTAATGAAGAGAAAATAGGACTAATAATTAAGTAATTGCATTTGTAAGTAAATTGGTACTATTAAATAATTGTTATTTTCTTTTTCTCAAGAGTAAAGAGAGAGTATTGAGGAAGAAACAATAAAGGATTCTAATAAGCATAGAAGATGATTTTATCTATTATTTTTTCTTTTTTGAATGATTGGTTATTTGGAATCAATCAAAGGATGTCTGTGTTAGTTTTACTCCAAAAAAATGCTCTAAGAATTTTGATATGATTTTTATGATTTCATGCAGGTTCATTTTAAGAATCTTCATCAAATTCCGCTAAATATCTCTTCACAAGACATATTCAATTCATATTAATGAAATGTAAGGAAGAGTTGAAATATGGGAGATTTTGAAAAATCTCATGAAAAGATTGCTATTAGAAGAATTGAATTATGTGTCTGTGTTTATGTGTGGGAACGTTTATATTTCAGTTTTTTTCTTCTATTTTTCTACTCTTTTTGTGTGGGTAAAGAACCTAGAGGATTAAATAGGAAAGAAGGAAAGGTTTCCGAATTCAACTAAACTCTCATAATATTAAGAAGCTGGAGAGTGGAGAGTATTAGAGAGAGAGAGATATTTTTACACAGCAAGAAACTTAAGAAGAGATGCAAAACGAAAATGAAGATGGAGGAGAAGAGTACAGTAAGCATCTCTCGTACCATTCGAAGAAGAAAGGAGCTAAGGATCAACTAAGAACTGTATTATCTTGAATCTTGATATTTTTCATTTTTTTTTCATCTGAATAAGTTTGAAATCTTGATGAATAGCATATTTTTTCTGATATTGTTTCTGTAGCTCGACATGGATGAAGGCAAGACTTCTTACAAAGGCTAACACATTCCAAAAAAACTCGAATCAAAAAAATAAATTGTAAGATATTTCTCCAAGGAACAGGAAAAAAAGGGAGGTTGGGGTTAGTTTCAAATCCATAGGGAGGAGATAAATGCTTTTTGGGAAAAGGCTCAAGAGAGTCTGCTAAGTTAAAGTTTCAATCCTTTTGAATGTGTTGTGATGTTATTAGTATTCCAGGATATTAGTTGCGTCAATGCTGACAAGTGTGTATAAAATAGGCAATCTTCTGTATATTCTACTACTTGTGGTAGTAATCATCTAAAATCAGCTAGATCAGTCGTACTGATGATATTTCAAATACATAGATAATATTTAAATTGGATTCTTTGGAGATTTTAAGATAAAAATCACCTCTTGTTTGTTTTTTCTTGTAAAGATACGCTTTGATCGTTCCATTAGTTCTGAACTTCTTATCGCATGGGCTGAAGAATTTCCAATTATACAGAAAGAAAGTTGAACAGGATGATAACTCGAAGATCAAATCACAAATTATTCATGTAAAAACAAATGAATCTCTTTCTTTAAAAATGTCCAACAAATCGTTGTTTGCATGCCTTTGCCTCCCTTAGAAACTCGTTTACGGTCATAAATCTCATTTCATGGAAATGAAGCAAGAGCATTTAGAAATAGGTGACGTGATTCTTCTCAAGAAAGACGAAATATGTGCAGCCGATGTGCTGATCCTCGCTTGCAGAGAAGAAAAGTGTCTAATTGAGAAAACTGAAATCGAAGGATTAGCTGATCTTCGTGTTGTTAATCCCGTGTCTTCCACGAACGAAGAGAACATTTCTGTCAAGACAATCTTGAAATCATATAAGTACACATTAAACGGGAAGATCGAATATTATCCAGTAGCACGAGAGACCAAATAATTTGAAGGGTATATAAAACTCGAAAATGATCCAAAAGGAGAGAAATTATCCATGAATAATATTATCTAAAGAGGATCGTTTCTTAGGAACACAGACTGGTAAAGGAGATAATACAAATAATCA
>Ga0302271_10001275_pt1 | contig 24495 bp, 22 predicted proteins | sample III_Bog_N1_1_FD_198767 | JGI IMG/M metagenome (GOLD analysis project Ga0302271, IMG submission 198767) | Peat permafrost microbial communities from Stordalen Mire near Abisko, Sweden - III_Bog_N1_1 | ecosystem: Environmental > Terrestrial > Soil > Wetlands > Peat | place: Sweden: Abisko... | reverse complement strand
CGGCTGACCTGATACTTTTGCCCAAGCACTTCAAGCGCTCTCTGATTATCATTGGTTTCAATTGACAACTCAGACTTATAAGCTTTAAGTTCACGAAGCTCACTGATGGTTCCCTGGTACAATAATTCACCCATGTTAATAATACCAATGTGCGTAACTATCTTTTCGATTTCTGACAAAAGATGACTTGACAGGAAAATGGTTGTTCCGGATTCTTTGTTGATACGCGTGAGAAGGTCACGTATTTCAACTATCCCATTAGGATCTAATCCATTAACCGGTTCATCCAGTATCAACAGATCAGGTTCTGCCAGGAGTGCAATGGCGAGTCCCAATCGTTGCTTCATCCCCAAAGAATATGTACTGACCTTTTTCTTGGCGGCGTTTGATAACTTTACCAGTTCTAAAACCTCAGGTACTCTTTTCTTGCTGACTTTTCTGATGGCACGTGTAATGTCCAGGTTGTCATAACCTGATAAATGCTCATATAAAGAAGGTTGTTCTATCAATGATCCGATCCGGGTAAATATTTCCGACCTGTTTCTTCGGAGTTTCATACCAAAAAGTTGTACTGAATTTTCCGGGTCGCTTAACAACCCAAGAAGTACTCTTATTGTTGTAGTTTTTCCTGCCCCGTTTGGACCTAAAAAACCATAGATCGAACCTTTATCTACTCTTAAATTAATATTCCTGAGAATTTTTTGTTTTGAATTGAAGCAAAACTCAAGATTTTGTGTTTCAATAATTAGTTCATTTGCATTCTTCATAATTAACTACAGGGAGAATTTTTAAAGGTTTTAGGATTTTGAGTACCGGTTTCCCGTTTTGAGGGTTAAATTTATGAAATAACAAGTTAAAGTGTTTACATGAGCATAAATTTTGTAACCAACGAGCAATTATATAAGCAGGCTATTGAGCCTGTTGCCGGTGCAAACTCTTTCGTATGGATAGGTACGGCTGATATCAAAGATTTACATGTGCACTTTAAGGGAACTGTACAATCTTTTTTATCTGTACTAGATAGTTTAGTAAAGAAGAAAGTAGCCATTCGCCTTCTGCATGCAAAAGAACCTGGAGTCAACTTTCGAAAAAGTTTTGATAAATATCCATTGCTATGGGAAAATATGGAGAGGCAGCTATGCCCAAGGATTCATTTCAAACATATTATTATTGATGGCAGGTATGCGTATACAGGTTCTGCAAATCTTACCGGAGCAGGATTAGGAATAAAAAGCATAAATACACGCAATTTTGAATCAGGATTCGTTACAACCAATCCTGAAATAGTTAAGGCTGTTATGAGCCAATTTGATGATGTCTGGATGGGGAAATACTGCAAGAACTGTAAGAAAAAAGTCTATTGTAATGACCCTATTCTTTAATAAATATTTAAACAAAAAATACCCGGTCTGATTATCTTTCTTTTCCTAAAAGTTAAGTTTTGGAACAATGTTATCTTTTCAATAAAAACCTTTTCAGGTTTAAATACAGCAGATAAAGCAGCGGTTCTATATCTTTCGAACATAGTAGATTTCAAATTGTTATATTGCCGGAGACCAGAAACCAATGAAAAACGGGGCGAATCCGAAAAGCCATATGAGTAGGAAAATTTAAAATTTATTCTAATGAAAAATATACTTGTTCAATTCAATCAGATTGACTTCACCGTTCAAAGGTATGAGCAAACAATTAAGGATTTAAAAGCAGCAGGAGCCGGGAGCCCTCCAGGTCGCCTCTATCATGTCGCAACACTTCAACCTTCCGGTATGCTTGTTACAGACGTATGGGAATCAGAAGAAGCCTTAAATAAATTTTCTGAAACACTTATTCCTATTCTAAAGAAGAACGGAGTCACTCCGGCACCACCTGTCTTTCATCAGGTACATAATATTATTTCAAAATAATTATCTAAGCCTATTCAACCGGCGGGCTTTTTTTAACTGTTCGTCCGGTTCATTTAGTTTAAAGAAAAAGAGGAGTCCAGAAACCTCTTAAAAAACGGGGCGTATTCTGAAAAGCCTCAAGAGTAGGGAAAATAAAATACAATAAAATGAAAACAGTAATTATAACTCATGAAGTAAAAAATTATTCTGACTGGAGAAAAGTATATGATGCAGATGAGGTAAATCGCTCAAAAGCAGGTCTTAAGTTAACCGGAGTATTTCAATCTGTAAATAATCCAAATCTTATAACTCTGGTTGGCGAAGCTCCAAGTATAGAAGCACTTACAACTTTCATGGCAAGTCCTAAACTGAAAGCAGCGATGGAGCAGGGAGGCGTAATAGGCATACCTGATGCTAAGATTTTAAACAAAGTGTAATTAATTTTCTAATACAGACGGGCTTAAGAAATTAGGATGAACTTATGTATAAGGACATCCTGATTTTAGCTTCCGGTTGTCCTCTCCCTTCTTCGATTTGTTAATAGGAGCGAATGAGGTATTACTCAGTCGTTCAGATCTCAGGCTCACTTCTCAATATACCTGTAAAATAACAGCCTCATTATCTCATAATTGAAGAAAAATCTTGAGACTTAAAAAAGATAGCTGATCCCGAATTTGCCTTCTGAAAAGGCATTGCCTCCCCCAACTTCAAAGTTCAGCCCAAAATTATTGTTGATATAATATCTTCCACCTATCTGAGCTCCCAGACCAAGCCCAGAAGAACCATTGCCGGGGTAATTTGAATTTGTTGACCAGAAGTAGTATCCAAGGTTTAATCCTGCATAGAAATCCCAGTTTCGCGGAATTTCCAGAACTCTGTTAAAGTGATAGTTCACATTTCCAGATAAACCGGTTATTATGCTGTTATATCTTGATCCGGTATAGTTTTGATTATAAGATCTGAAAGAACCCTCTATGCCAAAAGAAATGTCTTTGTGAATTCCAAAATCCAATCCGACATACACAGGAACACCCCATCCCGATAAACCGATACCTGCATTTAACTGGTTCCTTTTATCCTGTTTATTTTGAGAATTTACTGCTAAAAGTGTGATGAATAATAAAATGACGATCGTAATTGGTTTTTTCATTTTTTAGGTTAGATAAAATAATGATGAACAAATACTTTTCACAAAGGTGGCATGTCTTCTTACGTAAGTGTTATATAATTTTAGAATAAAGTTGTATCATTCACGCGAACATTATTTGCAAAGTGAGCATATCCGAATCATTTTTGATTAATATCTTATGATTCTTTAAACTCTGTATAAGAATGAATTATAACGGGATGAAAAGATACGTTTAAAAAAACCGCAACAAATATTACCTTTACACGTAGAACAACTATATACATTGTTGTCAGTAAGAGAATTTCAAACAAATCGTTCGCTTTATTAAACTAATAATGATATGATGAACACTTTTAAGAATTTTCGAATTTTAATCTTGTTACCCTTGTTTCTTTTAGCTCCGGCTCTCTCAAAGGCTCAAACGGATAAAAAACAGGCTGAATTAAAGAAACTTGAAACAAGTCTTGCTGCTGCCAAAGCTAAAGTCGCTATGAATGAACGTCAATTAAATACTTCAGATTCTCTCATTACTCTGGGAAATCAAATGATCGCCGAGTCTAAAACTGAGAACAAAGCTATTGAAGCTGACCGCAAAAAACTTGATAAAGACAATGCTGCCAGCCGAAAATCCCTTACAAAGCTTTCAACTTCTAAAGATAAGGATGAATCACTAAAGGCTAAAGCTGATCTGAAAACCCTTGATGTGCAATATAAATCTGATTCCAAAACCTTAAGCACTCGTATCAGGGATGTTACAAAAAAGATGTCAACAGGAAATGCAAACTTAACCAGGGGAAAAGCAGGCAAAAAAAATGCACAGGATGCTCTCAAAATTTCCCGGAAGACACTTGATCTTGCTCAGGAGAAATATGATAATGCATCTTCTTCAGGAGACAATTCAACTTCAAAAGAGAAGAAAAAGAAATAAACGGGAAGCTTTAGTGCCTTATCAGTTTATTTCTGACAACAATTGTAATTGGCAATTACCGTTACGCGAATATTTATTCACGCAGGAGACTGTCAATAATTTGCTGTTCCGGAGCTGTTAAAGGGATTACCTTGTTGAAGTGGGTCCAATCAGGCTCTGTTCGCTCAACTCCTTCCCATTTGTAAACGTCTGAAAATTTTCCGCCGTATATTAACTTATCCATTGTATAATACTTGAAAACATGAACAAGACTTCCTGAATTGGAATCATAACCTGAAACAGTCGTGCGGATCAAAGATGTCTGAGGATTTGATATCAATGATTTCATTTGTTGAAGAGTAGTTATGTTTTCCTCTCCATCCAGACGGATTTCCAGGTACCATGTCATCTCTACCAAAGGGGCATTAATTTCCCGTCTGGATAAAGTCCGTTTGACATTGTTGTCAATCTGAATTAATTCGACTGTTGCGGTGCAATCGATTAAGTTTTTTCCTTTATTGCCAACACGGAAAGAAAGATAAATACGTTCACTTCTGTACCGGATAAAAAAATTATCAGTCAACAGGATATCATTGGGCCTCTGCAGAAATTTGTAAGCAATATAGCCGCCAAAAACCGGGAAGAAAGTCAGCTCGATACATGATTCTATAAAAACAATTAAATGTCCTGCTCCTGTTTTAGGAATAATATCACCATATCCAATTGTAGTGAAAGTAACAGCGCTAAAGTAAATGTAATCAAGGAAATGAAAAGTATTCTGTCCTGATGCAAACTTAAAGTCTAGTGAGTCATAAAAATAATATAGCAGCCCGAAAACCAGCGTTACAACAAAATATATTGCGACGCCTTTCAGAACAGCAATCAGGATCCGGTGTGACAAAATAGAGGAAGCAGTATTAACAATTGTCTTTTTAATTCGTTTTAAATCCATTATAAGGAGACTTCAATTAAGGGTTAGGCCTGAAATGACATTTTTGGGTATTAATTTAATAAAAAAAGTTGATAAATAGCTTAATCTCATTTTCAAAGAACAGTAAAACCAATTAAGACTATTTTATGAGGCGATAGGTATGAGTTGTGCGGCGCGAGATATGAGGATTGATGTTGAGCAACCCTCCCTGCCATTTCGCTAATTCTTCGATAGTCAAAAAAAACGTTGGAAACTGAAAAATATTAGTAATGAGGATTATGGCCTGAACTTTTATTGGAGACTCTTCGCGAAGGGGCTAAGGTCTAGCAATGAACTTAATCAGTGCAAAACTGTTTAATGTAAACTGTTCAAAACTTAATGGATGAATAGTTTATTTGCAATATCTTTTAATAAACCACCTGTAAATGGATATATTAATGATTAAAAATATGGTTTGTCATCGGTGCATAATTTCAGTCGAAGACATTTTAAATAAATCTGCAATACCTTACCAAAAAGTAATTTTCGGGGAGATTCATTTAACAAATAAGTTGAACCCGGAACAAAAGGAAACCCTTGCTGCAAAGCTAAAAAATGAGGGATTTGAATTAATTGATAATTACCTGAACGGGTTGATTGAAAAGATCAAGTTACTTGTCATAAAGAGAGCACGGAATGAGGTTGATAAAAAAGAAATCAGGCTCAACCTTTCAATCTGCCTTTCAGAAGAACTACATTATGAGTACACCCATCTGAGTAGTCTATTCTCAGAAGTAGAAGGGAGAACTATCGAGAATTTTTTTATTGAGCAGCGGATTGAAAAAGCAAAGGAGCTCATCTTCTACGGGCAGATGACTCTTTCTGAAATTGCTATTGAACTTGACTACAAAAGTTCAGCGTATCTTTCCAGTCAATTTAAAAAAATAACCGGTACCACACCTTCTAGCTTTAAAGAATTAGGAATTGCAAGACAGAAAACTCCCCATAAAGTCTAAACCCAAAATTTTATAATCTTTTCCCAAAGTAGTATAACATCCTTCATAGGTTGAGGATATATTTTTACCCCATCTAATTCATTAATTAAAAATGAAAGCACTAACAATACTTTCTGTATTTATCTTACTATTTATTAGTTGTCAGAGATCTGATAAAAAAGTTATTTCAGCTGAATTTAAAGTCAACAGATCATTATTATCTGATAGTTCATTTGCATCAAGAACCGGCTTTCGCATTAATCCTCCAAAAAATTGGTCAAAAACTGAAAATTACAACTCTGAGCTGCAAAATAAAGTTCTTTATCGCACGGATAATGAATTGCTTGCAATTTATAAATCAGATTCAACAAATTGTGCATTAATAATTTCAGAACTGCCTGAGACTAACTTTGATATTATTAGAGGATTATTGGATAAATCCAATTCTTATCCTATACGAGATTCAATTTGGACTAATGTTCAATCTTCTGTTTTTAGATATAAGACGTATGAAATAATCCAGATAGTTTCTCAAAATTCAAATCTGATAGTTTTTAAATTATTAACTCACAGACTATCAGAATTATATGAGCTAGATTATATTATACCCCGAAGTGAAATAAATATAAATATGCAATCTGTAGAATCCTCAATAGGTTCTCTTAATTAGTTTAATCTTAAAACTTAGAAATTATGAAAACAATAAAAGCATTCTTAGGAATTTTTCTACTTGTATTCTTTCTAACGTCATGCATGAGTCTGACTCATGTTGTCGGAACCGGTGCATCATCCAGTGTCGCTACTGAAAAAAAACAATGGTACGCCCTCTGGGGTTTAGTCCCCATAAATGAAGTTGACTCTAAAGCAATGGCAGGGGGAGCTTCAAATTATACAATAAAATCGAAAGTAAAATTTGTTGATTATGTTATTTCTGCATTTACAAGTGCCGTAACTATAAACGTTCAGACCGTATCAGTACTGAAATAAAGCCTATTGAGGACTCCAGATTGTCTATTAATCAGGGAAAACTATTTAAATGTCCCTGAATACTATCAAAAATTGAATGATATGAAAACATTTTTAGTTATTGCGTTTTATATCAAAACCATTAACTGGGCAAGCGTAAAATAATGGTTCTTAACATTGAGGTACTCTCATGAAAGCAATTGTTTACACTAAATACGGACCACCTGATGTTTTGCAACTCAAAGAGGTGGAAAAACCTGTCCCCAATGAGCATGAGGTACTGATAAAAATATATGCTACATCTGTCACTTCAGGTGACTGTCGTCTGCGAAAGCCAGACCCCTTTGCAATAAGATTTTTCAACGGACTCATAAGACCAAAAAAAATTACAATACTCGGTAATGAACTGGCCGGAGAAATAGAGGATGTAGGTAAAAATGTAAAACTGTTTAGAAAAGGCGATCAGGTTTTTGGGCAGGCAGGAATGAGTCTTGGTACTAATGCTGAGTATATATGTCTCAAGGAAGATGCTGCCCTTGTACTAAAGACGGCCGGTATAAGTTATGAGGAAGCCGCTACAATACCTTTTGGTGGGAATACTGCATTGCATTTTCTCAGAAAAGGGAATATCAGGAGCGGCCAAAAAATTCTTATATATGGAGCTTCCGGAAGTCTGGGCACCGCTGCGGTACAGCTTGCTAAGAATTTTGGAACGGAAGTTACCGGAATTTGCAGTACTGTAAATGTAGAATTAGTCAAATCCCTGGGAGCCGATAAGGTTATTGATTATTCCAAAGAAGATTTTACAAAAAATGGCCAAACCTATGATATTATTTTTGACACTACAGGGAAAAGCCCGTTTTCAGGTTGTATAAAATCATTAAAGCCAAAAGGAATCTATCTCCGAGCTGTCCATATGTCGTTATCAGCTATTATCAGCGGCCTTTGGACATCAATCACATGCAGCAAGAAAGTAATTGGTGGAGTAGCAATCGAGAGTAAGGAAAATCTTTCTTACCTCAAAGTGCTTGTTGAGGCGGGGAAACTAAAACCAGTCATAGATAGACTCTATCCATTAGAACAAATTGCCGAGGCTCACAGATATGTTGAGACAGGACATAAAAGAGGGAATGTAGGTATCAGAGTCCGCATATAAATATCTCTTTCATCGAGCTGAATAATGTTTAAGATGAACTAAACCATAATGCTCAAAAGAGACAACATGACTAGCAAAAACCGTACAAAAACTGAACGAGCTCCGATGAGCTCATTACGAAAGACCTCACTGGTCGCGGGTATATTATACCTGCTGACTTTTGTTTCGATCCCGACCCTGATTCTCTACAGCCAGGTAAAGGGCTCTAATTACATCGTCAGCTCCGGACCGGACAGTCCTGTCATTATCGGTGGTATCCTGGAGATAATCGTGGCCCTTGCCGGCATCGGCACCGCCGTTGTACTTTATCCAGTGCTCAGGAAGCAGAACGAAAGTGCTGCGTTGGGTCTCGTCGCCGCCCGTATTCTGGAATCGGGCACCATCTTCGTCGGCGTGGCGTTCCTTTTGTCAATCGTGACTTTGCGGCAGGCCGGAGCTGGAGCAAACGCGTTGACCACCAGCCATGCACTTGTTGCTCTTTATGACCGCATCTTCCTGCTGGGACAAAGCTTCATGCCAGCAATTTGCGACCTGTTGCTGGGTTTCCTGTTATATAAGTCACGCCTGATACCTCGGGGTCTTTCCCTGATTGGTATTGTTGGAGGCCCAATACTCTTCATTGGCTACTTCGCTATATTATTCAGTCTCATCGGTCAACATGCACCATTGGCAGGGCTGTTTGCAATTCCGGTCGCTCTGTTTGAATTTTCACTGGGGATCTACTTAGTCGTCAAAGGCTTCAAGCCCTCGTCAATCACAGCCGGCATGTGAGGCAATATAAACCTTTCGGGACTGATATCATTATATAAAACACTGGCGGACATCGCCCATGGCAGTAAATGCAAGTCTGTCGCAATTGACAGCCTGGTTAAGATTGGTCTATACAGTTATTGCTATTTTGCACTCACAAATCTCGTTTCTAATGGAGTTTGCTGGAGCACTGCTGTTAATCCAGAAAGTGGAAGCGGTGTTCAAAATTGTCTTTTTAAGTAGTTTGAAGTCCATTATAGGAAGATATTCAATAATGTTAAAGTCTGAAAAGACACTTTTGGGTATTAATTTAATAATAAAAAGTTAATAAACAGCTTAATCTCAAAAACGACCAACTCCATGGTCTCTCACAAGGGAACGTGGGTGGATGGATTTTATATCCGAAATCAGTTGTTTCATATGCGATTGATCATATCTTTATATTATCATTTCATTGTCAGGTGATTTAAATTGTGTAATTAATCTACATTTTAAATATCTGGATTAAAGAAATTTACATCGAAAATCTGATATAAGAATTAATGAAAATGTTTAGCCGGATTGTCCCCAAGGAACAAGTAAGTTCTAATACAAATGCCATGGCAACAGTTAAATATCATCAATTGATGTTCATTAGATTAATTTCAATCCTACTACTGGGAGCTATTACTGTCACTTCAAATCTCGGACAGCAACCTTCTTTAGTTTATAATAGTAATATTCGAAAAAGTAAAATGGTTTCGTTTGATCCGAGGGCTATAACCATTGATGGGGAAAGACAACTTCTCATCAGCGGTGAGATACATTATGCCCGTTCGCCGAGAGAACTATGGCCCCAGTTACTTGATTACAGTAAAGCAATGGGTCTGAATTGTGTGGCCTCGTATGTGTTCTGGGGATTTCATGAACCGAAGAAGGATGTATATGATTTTTCGGGTCAGCGGGATATCGGATACTTTCTTAGACTCTGTAAGGAGCGGAATCTGAATGTAATTCTGCGGATTGGACCATATTCTTGTGCCGAATGGAATTTTGGAGGTTACCCGTCATACCTGCGTCATGAACCCGGTATTGTACTCCGGACTTACAATGTACCTTATATGAATCGTGTGGAGAAATATTTCGAGCATCTGGCAGCTGAGATCCGGCCTTACCTTGCAACAAATGGGGGCCCTGTAATTCTGGTTCAGGTTGAGAATGAATATGCTAATGTGGCTAAACGTTACGGTGAAGATGGACAGCGATATCTGAAGTGGGTGGTTGAACTTACCTCCCGGGTGGGTATTGATGTGCAAAAAATTACCTGTGAAGGCGGTGTTGAGGGTGCAATAGAATGTGTAAACGGATTTTCAATACCATTTGAAAGGAGCATCAGCCATAAGGCAAATAAACCCGATCAGCCATTGATCTGGACCGAGCTCTATCCTGCATGGTACGATACCTGGGGATTTCAGCATCATTTACGCGATGCCCAGAATATGGTTTTTAATATTCTAAACTTTCTTGGGAACGGTGGTACAGGCTGGAATTATTACATGTGGCATGGCGGAACAAATTTTGGACGTACTAGTATGTACCTTCAAACAACAAGTTATGATTTTGATGCACCAATTGATGAATATGGCCGGCCATCACTTAAAGGCCTCTATTTATCCAGGCTTCATGAAGTCTTAAAATCACGAAGCAAAATTATTTTAGAAGGAGAGAGAACTCAGAGAGTACTGCTCTCAGGCATAAAGGAAACAACCTGGATTAGCGGAATGGGGAAGTTGATATTGTTAGTTAATGAATCCGGACAAGAGATTACCGAAAGTGATGTGACCTTGCATGCCAAAAGTGCGCGGTTATTAAATTCTGAAGGGGAAGTTATTTTTGATTCACAGGATGATTTTCAAAAAATCTTATCAGAGGCAAAATTTTCTCCTTGGGAAAGTCTGGGAAAACTCGTGAACTGGAAGGAATGGCATGAACCATTGCCTTCTGAACGAGCCGATGAAGTAATAAGGAGCAAACAACCTGTTGAACAGCTCAGCTTAACACAGGATGAATCAGATTACTGCTGGTATAGCACTAATTTTACAACAACTATAAGAGGTCAGCAGAAGATTGACATAACTTATGGGGGAGATTTTTTCTATATATACCTGGATGGCAAACTTATTACACAATCTCAGCCACCATTTATGGAAAACCGGGGTTTAACTATGCCAGAAGATCCAAATCATCCTTATATTCCCGCCAATGCCCTGGAAGAATTGAAATTACAGGGGTTTAGACACAGTTTTGTCCTCAGTGATGTCGCAGCGGGAACACACCGGCTGGATATCCTTGCTGCATCTTTAGGAATGGTTAAAGGAGACTGGTCAATTTCAGGTTCAATGAATACTGAGAGGAAAGGAATATGGCAGGATGTTCTAGTAAATAATAAAGTGCTTACTGAATGGGAAATGCGTCCCTTTTTGATTGGGGAACAATTAAATATATCTGATCAGCAAATAGCAGTGCATTGGAACAGGTCAGACTACGCAAAGCCTTGTACATGGTACAATACAAATTTTCAGTTAGCTCCTGATATGTTGAATTCGGATGATGATTTTAGAATTGACGTCAAAGGACTGGGCAAAGGAATGCTCTATATTAATGGTCACATGCTTGGAAGGTACTGGTTGATAGAGGCCAATGGATGGGGACCAGATGAAAACTGGCAAAGCCCGGTTAATGATGGTTTGAGTCTGGCACCTCCCGGAAAGCCTACACAGAGATATTATAATATGCCGAAAGCCTGGTTGAAAGAAATTAATCAAATAGTCATTTTTGAGGAACAACCCAAGCTGCCACTCAATGTTAATCTGGAGATTCGGAAATTTAATTGATTATTTCCTTATACTGGCTGTGATTTTGAGAATGTAGCTCTTAAATCACCTGTACAGTTGAGTGCAGTTCATGATATAATTATTAATTATTCTGATCTGGTTGGCAATATTTATAATATAGGATGGGTAAAGCCTTAAATGATTGATGCGTGTAAATTTATTCCGATGCATTTTGAGTCTTCCCGAACAAATTTTTTGTCCTATTGTTCTATTTTAGTTTGATATGTATCTATCTAAGTAAATCAAAAAATAGTAAGTCATCCCCGAAGTCTTGATACTGATTCAATTAGGTACAGATTATACAAATTTTTATCAAACCGTTATGAATACTAAACATATAAATCTCAGGAATTTTATTTTTGTCTTAATTATAGGATTGGTTTTTTCGGCTTGCAGTAAAGACAAAAAAACTACAGATAATCTGATAGGTACATGGACAGTTGGAACAGCTACTTACAACACGATGGTTGGCTCCAGGACTCTGACACAATACTTTACAGATGTAATGGGTCTTTCAGATGCAGAAGCACAAATCTATTCAGCTGTTGTTAATCAATCGATTCAACAATCATTTTCAGGAACTATTCAGATTAAGACGGATAACACCTATTCAGCAACTTTAGGTGGAAAAAGTGATACCGGAACCTGGAGCCTGAATTCTGACAGGACTCAACTTACGATCGTCTCTGGTTCCGATGGAACACAGCTATTTGATATCGTTCAGCTTACATCAAGTGTATTGAAGGTCAAATTAACGAATCAGATTAGTCAGGACCTTAATAACGACGGGACTCCGGAATCTATTACTGTTACAGCTGATGTGACTTTCAACAAGTAGTAAATTTCCTGGTGTGAGGATAACCGGAATCTTCAAGATTTAGTTAAGAAAGCCGTCCTGAGCGTAATCGAAGGACGGCTTTCTGTTTCTCTGAAAGTTTATTTTACAGCAACGACTGCACTCGAGGGACCGGTCAATGGCATTAAATAAGTTTTACTAAATCCGGCTTCTACCGCCCAGCTGTTAAAATCTGAGGCTGTAAAATCAAAACCCGCAGGAGTTTCTATCAGCATATTAAGAGACATCATAAGTCCAAATGCATTTTCACGCCTTTCATCATCGATGATATTTTCGATCACAACGAGAGATCCTCCTTCAGGTAAGGCTTCATAAGCCTTGCTGATCAGCAATTTCTTATCGGTTATTCCCCAATCATGCAATACGTTACCCATGGTAATAACATCTGATTTTGGGAAGGGTTCAGTAAAAAAATCTCCGGATTGAACATTGATATTAGCAGCCAATCCCATTTTACTGATATTTTCAAGAGCAATAGGGGCTACTGCCGGAAGATCAAAAGATATACATTTCAAGTGAGGATTATGTGTTGATACATGAACTGACAATAATGCCCCGGCACCACCGATATCGCATAATGTATGGTAACCTGAGAAGTCAAATTCCCTGGAAAATTTTACAAAATTTCCAGTCTGAACACCTCCCATTGCATTGACAAATTCCCTGGTTTTGTCAATATCAGTGTAGATTTCTTCGAACAGGGTCATCCTGCCTGACCGGATTTCATTTTGCGGAGTCCCTGTTCTTAACCCTTCCTCAAGAAAATTCCAGAAGGGGTATAATCTGTTATTAGCCATTTCAAGGATTCCACCAATATATGATAGTTTATTCTTGTCGAGGAAAAGAGCGGTATCTGCGGAATTGGAATAAACAGCCGAGCTTTTAATTCCACTTCTCTGTAAAAATCCCAGGGCAACAAGCGAGTCGAGAAAGTCATAAAGACCTCTCTCATTCAGGCATATTTCATATTTAATTTCTTTAGCTGTCAATGGTCTGAAGGCCAGTTTAGTAAACAGTTCAAGTTTTACAGCTGTCAATAGAGTTTTGGAGGCCCAGAAACCCAGACCAACCTGCATAATATGAGAAGGATCCACTTTCAGCATTTCTTGTACCTTCTGTTCTTCCTGTACTTTAGTATCTTTCAGTGTTTTCATAAGTCATTACTTTTAGTTTAATTTATTTTTAATTAGCTGAAGATCAATGCAAACCTTTAGCTCTTGACCTGAGCAAGTAATTGTTTTCTAAATTAGAATGATTCTAAATAAACAATTTAATTATCCAAGAGTTCATCATGGAATTTTTCAGGGGGTGGCTTTTGACTGTCCATCTGAAATGAAAATGCCGGCTAAGGTACCGGCATCATGATTGCTCCATCAGGTCTCGAACCTGAACTCCTCTGAATAAAAATATTTTAAATGGTCAAAGAAATCGCCAGACGTAAAATGTACCAGATGATCAATTGCATCTGCTTTAATTAACTTCGTACAATAGTGTGGAGTTTATTTATCTAATTTGATTATTGTTTGTATATTAGTATTGGTTATATAAAAGGGATGTCACTTCATTGATAATTTATGAGTTATGAATGACTTAAGGTTATAAAACAAATTGTATTATTAATCAAAAAGGAGTTAATTGATCATGGCACAGCTTACAGAGCAGATGAAAGAAATGATTTTGACCCAGCAGTGCTTCCACGCTACAGTAAGCAGGGAGGGAATTCCGAACAATGCACCTAAGCGGTCAACCAGGATATTTGATGATGAAACCCTCATGTACGCGGAAGTAACGGGTGGAATTACTTATAAAAATATTTTGGAGGGATCCAAAATATCAATTGCTGTTGTAAACAGAGAAATACTCGACGGTTACAGATTTCTTGGGACTCCGAAGGTAATAACCGGAGGTGAGATTTATGATAGGTCCGCGGAATTGTCATTAAAAGCAGGTATGCCTAAGCCAAAAGCTGTTATTTTGATTCACATTGATGAAATACATACTTTGAAACCCGGCCCAATGGCTGGCAAACAGATCGGTTGACTCAGCCTGACAATAAGTTCCTCAGAAAGTTTGATCAGGATTATTTGCTCATAACTATAATCCGGTTGCCTTCATAATATCCTGAAATTGAATCAGGGCGATCAACCTACGAAATTCTATAGATTTTAAGTATATCCTACTTGGATAAAGCGTCTGTAATAGAGATACTTACGAAATACAATTACAATAATGTCAAAGAACAAAAAATTAATCAATTAATAATCAGTGGGTTTTAAGTGCCCCCTAATGTAGGCGATTATAGAAATATTGATGTAATTTTGAATTAAAGAATTTGAGGAATATCATCTAACAGGTCAAATATGTATTCCCGCTACTTGATCTTAATTTTATTGATAGGTTTCTCTGACCTTATTTCATACAGCCAGTTTGATTCTCCCTTAAACCGGGAACAAAGGGTTATCAATCAATATTTAATAATCCAGGTTGGTGCATTCCGCAACCAATCTTTTGCTCTAGCATTGAAAGAAAAGCTTTCTGCAATTCTTAACAAAACTATTTTTATAGCCACAGAAGATGGATTTTTTAAGGTAAGGATAAAGGGATTTTCAGGTGAAGAAGATATGGAGAAGCTTTATTCTACGCTTGCCTTTCTTGGGATGAAGGACTTTTGGGTATTGCCAGTTAAGAAGGAGGAAGAAATTACACAGCAGAAAGTTGAACAACCTGATACTATGATTAAACCGGATAGCGGGAAGACGACTTTACCAGTTGTCGAAGAAAAAACACCTGCTTTGTCTCAACATGATATTGTCCTGCAGATTGATGTATTCCATAACAAATCTGAAGCGCTGAATGCACAAAAAATTATTACAACAAAACTCAATCTGAATGTTGAGATTGTTCAGGAATGGAAATACTATAAAGTATTTGTAACAGGATTACATACAATAGATGAGGCCAATAAATACTTCTTATCTATTACACAACTTGGATACCACAAAATCTCCCTAATTGTGAATTACAATAAAATTCAAAAACCCGACTCTCTGAGGACACTTGACAAGTGAGAGAATAAATCTTTTCTTAATATCATCAAGCCCAATTATAGATATTTCTGAATCTCAATTTCCCATAAAATCCCCAAAAACCTGGCAAGAACTTAACAAAAAATAAAGAATCATCTACAAGATATTAGATACGTTCGTCTTTGACCACTTCAAAAGACGGTCTGAAAACCCGAAACATACATTTGCAAACAACAAACATACAAGTCCAGAGGTTGGTGATCAATCTTTTTGGCAAGCGATGGTCAGGGTCACAAGCCTGAGTACAGTTATCAATAGTGATTTCCATATGATGTGTATATTCAGATCTGGGGAACGCAATTTTATAAGAGTCAGATATTGAATTAAATAAAAATTATACGGGAGGGTAAAATTAGGTTTTTAGATAACCGAATAGTAAATTTGTTTTAAACAGAAGCACCAAAAAGAAGTATTTAGAGGTACCTTTAAATATATTTGTTGTAAATAACAACATCAAAAAATAGTTCTTCGAGGTCCCCTAAATATTTCTAGTCCTTAAATTCAAATAAAGAGCTCACATGATTTTCAAACGTCTTTTTATAAGTCTTTTTCTCTTTACAGGCATGGTTTCTTTTTTATTTTCGCAGTCTGGTATATCGACTTCTGCTACACATTCAAGCGGTGGGGTTCAAGGCCTGCCCACATTGCGTGTAAGGGCGAGCAATCCCCGGTTGATCGAAGACGTGAACGGAATGCCTTTCTTCTTCGCAGGGTCCTGTCCTCAATCCATGATCCACGACTGCAACAGCTCGGACGTGGACGCCTTTTTCGCCAATAGGCAGGCAAAGCATTTCAACGTGGCCCAGGTGGATATTTTCGCGCCTGGAGCAGGTAACAACCTTAACGATCCGACCGATGTCTATGGCAATCATTTTTTTCTGAATGGAGAAAGCTTCGACTCTTCCAATATTAATGACAACTATATGAAGTCGCTGGATTACATCATAAGCTCAGCGGCAAACCATAATCAGTATGTAATGATTAATCTGCCTGATTTCAAGGACGATTTCACCGTCAAAATTCCATTTAAGCAATGGTATCATCTCGGTCAATACCTGGGTAAAAGATGGAAGGATTGCATGCATGTGATGTTCATGTTCGGTAATGACTATTTCGTCAGCAGTCTGGAGAATCAGCTTTGGACAGGCATCAAGCAGAGTATGCCGAATGCATTAACTACAACAGACGACTGTTACGGAGACAATATGACCAGTGTGACGTTTCTGCAACCCTATGATTATCGTTATATTTCCGCCCCCGACAGCAATTTCACCACGAGTCTCTCCTGGTTGACGCTGGATGGATGGTATCACTATCGTGCGCCTTCGTATATGGCTGCTCAGGAGTACAATAGGCCTAATGTTACGATGCCATCCTTTATTGCGGAGGCACAATATGAGAACGAAACTTTTGGAGCCAATCAGTGGAACCAGTCTGATGGCAGTGCCAGGATGATAAGAAACGAGCTATGGGCTGAAGTTTTGTGGGGTGGTTCCGGTTTTGGAATTTACGGTAGCGATAATTGGGGAGTTGTAAGTACCATGACTAATCTGAACCAGGCCGGAGCCTACAGCTCACAATATTGTACCGATTTTTTTAGTTCACGGGCCTGGTATAACCTCGTGCCTGACAAGAATCATTTATTTTTGACTTCCCAGAGTGGCATGCCGTCGATGAAGGATGAAACCTATGTGAGCGCCGCGCTTACATCAGATGGCACCTTCGGTGCTATCTATTATCCCGGTAACAGCGGCAGTTCATTTTCCATGACCATAAATATGGCGAAGATGTCCGGCACCACAACGGCGAGATGGTATGATCCTTCCAATGCAACATATAAATCCATTAATGGTTCCCCTTTTGCAAATTCAGGCTCTCAGACATTCAATATTCCGGGAGGCAACAGTGCAGGAAATAATGACTGGGTTCTGGTGCTCGAGGCCATTATCTGACCTATCTGATGAAATATAATGGAAATTAAATATTTTTAATTTAAATATACCCACAGTCAGATGAAAACATATTCAAGGAGAGATTTTATCAGTACCAGTGCCATGAGCACACTTGCCGCAATGTATTTTAAATCAGATATGCTGTTACCTGGCGCAACACCTTTCAACTGGCCTATGAGTTTCCAGTCATATGGTGTAAAGGACATGCTTGGAACGGATTTCGACGGTACCCTGAAAAAACTTAGGGCTATAGGTTATAAAGGAATCGAGATGTGTTCTCCCAAAGGATATGAAAAAAGCGGTTTTGGCCCCCTGACTGTATTCAGTGCTGAGGAACTCCGGAAGAAGATTGAAGGTGCCGGTATGTTCTGCAAAAGTTGTCATTTCCAATACCCTGAACTGAAGCTTGATAGAATACAGGAAACCATAAGTTTTGGTAAAAAGTTTGGACTCAAAGATTTAGTAATATCAGGAGCATGGGTTAAGAAGGATGCTACAATCGATGACTGGAAAGTAGTTGCAGACGAAATGAATAAGTCGGCAGAACAGGTGAAAAAAGAAGGAATGCAGATGGTATATCACAATCATTCTATTGGTCCTGAATATAATGGTGAAAAACTTTATGATATTCTGATGCGTCTGTTTGATCCTGACCTTATAAAAATGCAGTTCCAGTTGGCGGTAGTTTCTGAAGACGTCGATGTAGTAGGTTACATTTCAAAGTATCCAGGACGATATATTTCGCTGCATATACATGACTGGGATCCGTCGCAGAAGAAAGTAGTTCCAACAGGCAAAGGTGTGATCGACTGGAAGAAATTGCTTGAAGCTGCGAAAAAAAGTGGCATAGCAGATTACGGACTGATTGTTGAAATGGAAACAAAGGCTCCCGGTGATCCTTTGCAGGACCTTGTAGAATGTTATAACTATCTGCAAAATCTTAAAATGTAGGTCTAGTTAGACTCTGTCTGTGAAAAATTCATAATTAAAAATTTTAACTATTTTGCATCTGTATTTTCATTGAGCCTTTTAGTAGATTATGCGCAGGATTCTGCTTTATATCCTCTTTTTCTTACTTCCCCTGAAGCTGTATTCCCAGGTACTGATCAACGAATTCTCCTCTTCGAACATAACAGGTCTGACAGATGAGGATGGCCAGTATACAGACTGGATAGAATTGTACAACAATTCACCTTCTCTGTTATATCTTGAGGGGTATCATCTTTCCGATAAAAAGTCATTCATAAAGAAATGGACTTTCCCTGCTGTCAAATTAAATGCTTACTCCTATTCGCTGATTTACGCTTCAGGCAAGGACAGGACAGCATTGCCAATCAGTTATAAGACTATAATACAGAGGGGCGCCGGATGGAATTATCTTGTGCCATCATCTGATATTGGAAGTTCCTGGAAGAATGACGGATTTAATGCTTCCGCCTGGAATACCGGAATAAGCGGTTTCGGGTATGGCGACGGTGACGATTCCACAGTGCTTGATAAAATTGTCAGTGTCTTCATACGGAAAGAGTTCTCTGTCACCAATCTTCAGGATATTGAAGAGCTGGTATTAAGCATAGATTATGATGACGGCTATGTTGCTTATATTAATGGCCATGAAATTTCAAGAAGCAATATGGGCATTGCAGGTTCTCCGGTCTCATTTGACCAGCTGACAGGCACTTACCAGAGGGAAGCAACAATGTATGGCGGAGGCTTGCCTGAAAATGTCGTAATCAGCGATCCAAAGTCACTCCTTGTTGAAGGAGTTAATGTAATCGCCATTGAGGGTCATAATTCAGACCCTTCATCATCGGATTTCAGTCTCATTCCCATGTTGACTATAGGAAGGATTGGAACCAACTCCCCGGATTCAGTTCCGGGTTATATTCAGCTAAAAGGAAGGAGACTGCATACAAATTTTAAAATAGGTGATGAAGGCGAAACACTCATTCTGTCGAGACCTGATTCTTCGGTGGTTGATTCAGTTTCACCTGTAAGACTTACTGCAGACTTATCCTATGGAAGAAAGCCAGATGGTACAGGTTCCTGGTATTACTTTGATACCCCTACTCCCGGCGCACCAAACACTTCAAAAGGATACAGCATCCTAAATCCCGATACCATTATCTTTTCCGCAAAAGGTGGATATTACCCGGAAGGGCTCAGCCTGACACTTTCATCGACATTCAATTCAGACTCAATTTTCTACAGTGTTGACGGATCAGAACCAACTGTTACCAGTATACGGTATACGAGCCCGATTGTGATTACAGGGAATATGATTGTAAGAGCAGGGTCGTTCAAGACAGATAAGGTGCATGGAGAGATGACAACTAATACCTATATCACCAAAAGGCACAGCCTGCCTGTGGTTTGTCTGAGCACTGATCCGTCCAATCTCTGGGATTACAATACAGGAATTTATGTTCTCGGGCCCAACGCTTCTCCCGATGAGCCTAATTTTGGAGCCAATTTCTGGCAGGATTGGGAAAAGAAAGCGCATATGGAATTATATGACGTTGACGGGAACAAGCAGATTGATCAGGATATAGGCATCAAGATTTATGGTTCATATTCACGTGCCCTTCCTCAGAAATCGCTTGCTCTTTTTGCAAGGAAGGAATACGGAAAGGGCTCATTCGATTATAAGTTTTTTAAAGACAAGCCTTCTGAGAAATTTGAGGCACTTGTGCTCAGGAATGCAGGAAATGACTGGGGACAGGCAATGATGAGAGATGGGCTCACATCTACCCTGATACGGAATATGGACGTTGACAGGCAGGCATTTCAGCCGGCGGTACTTTATATAAATGGCGAGTACTGGGGGATACAGAACATCAGGGAGAAGGTAAACACCAATTATCTTGCTGAAAACCATTTTGTCAATCCGCTTGAGGTGAATCTGCTTGAATTCAACGGGAACATAATTGACGGGTCGAACACCTCCTATATGGCGATGATTGACTTCCTCAATAACAATACTCTTGAAACTGACCAGAAGTATCAGCAGATCATCCGGCAAATAGATATAAACAACTACATTCAGTATCAGCTGACTGAAATTTATATTAATAACAAGGACTGGCCAGGAAACAACATTAAATACTGGAAAACCAGCGACCCGGGAAGTCTGTGGAGATGGATTATTTACGACACTGACTTTGGCTTTTCAATCTGGGAAGACGCTGCATACACTTTCAACACACTGGCTTTTGCCCTGGAGCCAAATGGCCCGGATTGGCCAAATCCCCCATGGTCTACTCTTTTTTTCAGAAGAATGGTATCTAATCCCGGATTCAGAAATGAATTTGCGAATCAATTTGCTGACAGGCTGAATACGAATTTCACTTCAGAGCGGGTGAATTTTGCAGTTGATTCAATTAAACAGGTATTCCAGCCGGAGATAGGGGATCACCTTACAAGATGGAATCTAAGCTTTGATAACTGGAACTATAATTACAGCGTAATAAAAAACTTTGCAACCAACCGGCCTGTATACACAAGGTCTAATCTGAAATCACAATTCAACCTTGGAGAAATGCTTACCATCAAAGTTGAGATAGATGATCCGGGTACGGGAACTGTTAAAATTAATTCTATTATACCTGATAAATATCCTTTCAGCGGCATCTATTTCAGGGATCTTCCTATAAAGGTAACGGCAATCCCGGCACCAGGCTACAAGTTCTCCAAATGGCTTATGGGTTCGTTGGTTTCAAATTCGCTGTCAATGAATTACAATATGGCTGATGCCAGGACATTCAGAGCGTTTTTTGAACCTGCCAGAAGCAATGACTCAAGGATTGTTATAAATGAGATCAATTATAATTCATCTCAGTCAGAGGATACCAAAGATTGGGTGGAATTGTATAATGCGGGAATTTCAACAGTCAATCTTAAAAACTGGGTTATAACTGATGCAGGTCCGGGCACAGGATATGTTTTTCCCATGAACTTCAATCTGTCCCCTGGGATGTATATTGTTGTCTGTCGCAATCTTACTGCTTTCAGGCTTTTCTTCCCACGTGTGGCGAATGTGACAGGTGATATGGACTTCGGGCTCAGCAGTTCGGGTGATAACATAAACCTTTATGATCCTGACGGCAACCTGGTAGACTTTGTCAGCTACAGTTCAAATACTCCATGGCCCACAGATGCAAATGGTACAGGTAAGACAATAGAACTTATGGATCCTTTCTCTGATAATAATGTTGGTAAAAACTGGAAATCAGGTATTTCAGGTGGTACTCCGGGTGCAAAGAACTCCCAGTCAGTCCAGTCTGACAATTCAGGTGAACCACTTACCGGCGGGTGCAGCATCAGCTGCTTTCCGAACCCCTTCAGTGATTATACCACAATGAGTGTTCGGGTTTCAGTGAGCGGAAGATATAAAATCGAAATATTCAATATCCAGGGGCAGCTTGTCAGTATTCTGACCGATCAAATCATTGAAGCCGGAGAATATTTTATTGACTGGTATGGCATTTCGGAACATAATGCACCATTACCTGGCGGAGTTTATATTGTACGGCTTTCAGGTGAAAAGCAGCATAATTATTCCAGGGTAATCATTCTCAAATAGCGTTTTTCATTTTTTGTATCTGTTCAATGATCCTGCATTGAAGTCAGTGAAGGATCATTGAATGTCGAAAAGGTTTCCACCTTCGCCCTGAAATGGTCAATCCAATCATTTTTTAATGATTATTCCAGGTCAACAGGAATAAAGATGAGCGGTATCGGCAGGCAAGAAGCTCCCGGAGGAGTATAAGTGAGCTTAATCGTTTGAATTTTGTTTTTGGGGTCCGGAAGAAATATCTGGATTAAGACAGCTTCGGGATAGCCATTGGTTATCAGCTTATTAGAAGGCAATTGAATGATCCCTTCTTTAAACTTCCCTTTGCTGGCCCTCATCACATTGGCCATGCCGCCACACCATTTGCCACTCGACAGGGCGTTCCAGGTAACTAATGCCAATCCCTTCCCATCAGGACTTTCCCAATTCACTTCGATATCGTATATCACCCCGTAATTTCCGTCCAGATTCATAATCCTGCCCGTACTTGCATCAATACCATTTATCCATGGATCCCTCAACCCATCTGCTACCACTAATGATGCGGCAGGATTTAATGTACTAAAAGTATCTTTGGCTACCACAAGGTAATTGCTGATTCCAAACAAGCCGCGGCCGGCATTGGTATTGCTGGATGGATGCACTGTCCTTATCCGAGAAATCACATCAGCATCGGAACTTTGAGTATCTGTCTGGATAACACTGATCTCCCCACGTTGATCTATCACAAATTCGTAAATGCCATGAACAAGTTCATCATATTTCACAACATTCTTTTCCAGTTGTTCATCGATTGCCACAATCGCACCCGGCTTGATGATCCTAGGATTTGTTTGTGGCAGGGAGTTAAAATAATCATTAAGGCCCATCTTGGCTATCTGATAATAATTTGTGGAAGGTTTCTGAGAAGAATATTTAAGCATAATGAGGTGCATATCTTCAGTACCCTGATTTTTTATAACTGCCGTTATTTTCCGATCGATCTTAGCAGGGTCAAGTACACCATTTACATTATATACATACAATCGAACAGTACCAGGCTGTACCGTTTCTCGTACTGCAATGGCTTCCTGAACCCTTATGTATTCAGGGTCATCGGAAATAATGTATTGAGGTCCCGGTAAAACAATTTTGCGATAATCAATCAGAGGAAGTTTTTCAGTAAGAAATCCATCGAGGTTGACACCTGCACCCTGAATGGCATTTAATAATGAATGATTTTGGTCAGAGGTGATGGACTGTGTATTGATTCTTGTGGTGTCTAAAAATAGGTGGCAGTAAGAAAATATTGATTCTGTTTCTTTCCCATAGCAGGACAAGAATGAAAATGTTAAGAGGATTACAATAAAGTGTTTCATTTCATGAGTTTTTGATATTTGATTGTTTAAAGATATTAAGTTTAAACAACTTAAATTATAGAGAATATTTCCCTAACCATAAGTCAATATTATTGGGAATGAAAATGTTTCCTTGAACACTCATAGTGCCCTGCTTGACATCAGAGATCTAATTGATCATAATCAAATTTAGACTAAATTCAGGCTAAACACAAAAAATCTATTTGCCAAGGAAAGTCAGTATCTGATTGTCAAGATTTGTAATATCAAGTTTTATATAGAATTGGAGGAAATTACCACTGGCCATTGGATAAATTTCGACAAACTATCATAAAAGTCTCCAAAAACCTGGCAGGAACCTTCGTTGATCTCCCATGTTTGATCCATATCCAGACTCGCCAGATAGTGTTCAGTGACCTGTGAGGCAGAATGTCCCATCATTTCTCCGATCTCGTCTCCTGACTTGCCAGAACGTTTCAAAGTGGTATTGTCATTACATATCATCGGTTCACTAATAATTATACTTATTTCAATTACAATAAATCAATGATTTGGTTGCAAATATCCAAATTATCCATATTTTTAAATAACTCAATATTCTCTGATTGTTTCATAATTAAAAATGCAATATGGACGCGATCAAAGGAAAGCCTGATCGTCAACTCTCACGACGTCAGTTTATTAGCAACATCATCGTTGCTTCTGCAGGCGCTGCATTTATCTCAGCTGTCAGGATGCCTCGCTGGCAGATTGGCTGTTACACCCGTCCATGGGCGGCTTACGATTACCGTGTGGCGTTCGATGGTATTGAAAGAGCCGGCTTTAAATTTGCCGGTCTTATGACCTCTAAATCCGGGACAATGATCACACCCGATACCTCACCTGAAGAAGCTTACTCCATTGGGGAGGAAGCTAAAACCCGTGGGCTCAGAATAGCTTCACTTTGGGGAGCTAATTTTGATGTGAAGAAATCCATTGACACAGGCATTGAAGGTATGAAACGGCTGATTGACAACTGTGTGAGCTGTAGCTGCCCTAACCTGCTGCTCGGTGGCATAGCTTCACCGGAGCTGGTGGAAGATTACTATAAAGTGATCGCTGAGTGCTGTGATTATGCTTCAG
>Ga0302271_10001274_pt1 | contig 24497 bp, 18 predicted proteins | sample III_Bog_N1_1_FD_198767 | JGI IMG/M metagenome (GOLD analysis project Ga0302271, IMG submission 198767) | Peat permafrost microbial communities from Stordalen Mire near Abisko, Sweden - III_Bog_N1_1 | ecosystem: Environmental > Terrestrial > Soil > Wetlands > Peat | place: Sweden: Abisko... | reverse complement strand
ATTGAAAGTGATTAATTTTTTTAAAAATAAATCAATATTAATCTTTTTCTTTTCTCTTCATTTTTTTCCCCCATCTATTTTTCTTCTCGCTTGAATCTGCTCACAAAAGGATATACAAATACACACTCGTAGCTTAATTAATATTATTTATCATCTAACATTTTTTAATTAGTAATCCATCAAACTTTTAGCCAACGCAAACTGAAAAGGACGAATATGTGTGTTCTAGATTTTCCTTTTTCCAAATTAATTCCTCCAAATTCGTAATACAAACACTAATAATTGTGATTTTACACCACAAAAAACTCTGAATGTAACTCAATTAGAAGAAAAAAGTAGTTTCTTCCTTTTGAATTTCTCTTATTTAAAAAACACCCCGACAGTCTCATTGACTTTTTTAGAATATTTAGTAAAAAAACTAGTTTTCTAAAATATTTTCTGAAAATAACATAGAAAGTTGAACTACAAAATAATACAATTATTAAGCGTGAAATCGAGGTGAAGAAAAGGAATAATTTCTTTAATTAAAAGAACAATTTTACACTGATTTTTCTTTTGGCTATCGAAGGATTTCCAGAAAACAGAAATTATAGAAGCGCACATTTAGGAAAAGCAATCAATCTCACTAGAACATTTTTACCCTATTCTTCCAATTATAGTTATATATTTACAGCTAATGAATATTTGCCAAGTGCATTTGGAAATTTCAAAAATATTTTTGCAACGAGTAATTAATTTATTTGGTTATTAACTTCTTGGTTTAGTGATTTTTAGAATTGCGAAGAAAAAAATATACAAAAAAGGGAGGATTTCATCTTGCAATTATCGAATAAATAAGCTTGCTCGAAAAGAATTTTTCTTAAAGGTTTCACAAAAATAAGCAGAGTTTGCATAGTTTATCTCAATTTTGAAAAGTTTCTAAATATTAACTCAAAGTTATTTTAAGGTAAAAAAAAATCTAATATGTAAACAGTTTTTTCAGAAAAAACTCACAAAAAAAGAACAAAAAAGCCAAGAAGTTAAAGTTTACTTTGCTGAAACAGAATCTACCTAGCTAGGGGCTAGCATCGTGAACATATCGAAGAGAAGTTTGTTTGTCTGGTAATTGAATCAGAAGTGCTGGAGAAAAATAAGTTGTTTGTTAATTTATCATAAACGGGGGGTTCTTTTAAGTGTGTGGATTATAAAGACAGATGAAGTACCAAATATCTCTAATTAGTAAGTGTAAGAGTTAAAAAGCTTTTCATATAAGAAGCGGCTAGAAGCGGCTTCAATGATTCAGAAGGAAAGTACCTTCAAGCGAGGTGAAGGTGATCAACAAATTTAGCAGTAGACAAATTCTACTAAACAGAAAACATTGAGAATTATAACTAGGACTATTTTAAAAAAAGCTAGTCGTGCTTAAATCATATTTATATTGGCTCTACTTGCCGTCTAGGGTGTGTCCTTTCTCCGTAGAGGGTTCGAAAAGAACGGATAAGATGGTCTATAAATTGCATGTGGAATCTATTTAATAGCTTTATCAAGCACTTGGACCTTTCTTTTGGTATTTTTTCCACAGTTTAAAAAGCGATTTTTTACTCCAGTTTCTTCTAATTTCATAGCGACTTCCTCTGTGTCAATGAAACTCTAAATCGAAGAACCTAGTGAAAAAATACATAATGCAGAAAATGACCAATTAAGTTAGTTTTAAAGCAAAGACCATATATTGCACTTAGAAAACCATGTTGGATAAGGGAAATCAGAAGGGTTTGATTCTCTAGCGAAATCTAGCAAAACTAATGAAAAATAGACTTCAAAAAACGAATAAACTAATTCAAAAGATCATAAGACAATTTAAGTTCTCTAGAATTTTGGGATTATTGTCTCTTCATCTTCTGCTATTGTGATAATACACGAGCAATTCCTCAACAGTCTCTCCAGTGAAGATGATTCTTTGTAGCTGAAGCCATTTCAAAGTATTGTAACAATAATAATTCTCTTGTAGTCTTCTGCTTCAAAACTCCAGTGGAGAACGCTGTCTGTGGCTTATCTTGCAATAGTCCTTGGATATCTACTCATTAGATCGTCTATTCATGCTGGATTTCAAGCAGAATCTTGCTGTTTAAGTATACTAATATATTTATAACAGACAACTTAGCCATTTTTGAAATAACGGAAAATTAAAACTAACAAGAATTCAACAGGAGCTGAAACTACTGCTGATCAAAATAAGAAACTCCTCAGCAATGTTTTTCAAAATTCGATATTCTCACCCAAGAATGTTAAACAACAGTAACAAGGATAGCTGGAATCATAGTAGCAACTAAAATAACCTCTTTAACAGCAATAAACGAACGATTTTCCAATGTTAAACAAGTAAATTCATTACTACCGAAAGAATCACACAGATTAGATAATCATGTAGCATTAATCTCCATCTTCCTATTCGAAGATCATTGAAGCTTGCTTTTAAAAGAACCCTCTTTAGCTACCAAAAAGAAACAACAATCTTCTTTTAACGAATCACAGCAGGCAACAACCATAATAGCAATCGATTTAGGAATTATTTTTAGAACCTTCTAAAGTCAATGAACTCAACCCAATGGTTTAATCTCAAAATCTAAGACACAAAGACAGCGATGGCAGCACGAATTCCCTAATGCGACTAGTCACAGTGGATTAGAAAATCAATAAATTAAATCTAGGTGGATTCTATGCGTAGTTAATCGGATTGATTCCCGTGGGCATAGCGATCATCAGCAATTCAAATTAACTCTTGTATGCAAGCTCCTAATTGCTGTAAATGCTCGATTGCAAAGATGAACAGAAAGCATTAAAAATACTTTTAACGCTTAGCACAAATTCCCAGAAAGCACCTTATTTTGCTAAGGAATAAAGCTAACCTTAGGAGAATTAAGGAAATGATCAACAATAGCATAATACTCATAACGAAACAGAGAATTACAGGATAGATGCTGGGAGAGACGATGGTGGAGTGGAGCAGCAAGATATTTCATACTTGAGTTCTCATTGTTATTAATCTAAAAATCCTTCCAGTGGAGGTGTTCTCTAATAAGAAAGCAATAATCCCATCAAACACTCCGCTAGTGGCCTGATGAGCATGAGCAAGCCGAACTCTGATTTATTCGAAGACTAAAGTCCAGTTACACTCAGCAGCAGGAATGTCACAAATTAGAATATTTACACAAATACCAACAACAATAACACAAATAACAACCATAATAATTTCAAGGAAGCGATTTCAAAGCATGAGAGTAACCACAATTAGGCGAAATACAACGGAGCAGCATAGCCACTTTAATCACAATAAATGCATTACTTATCTGGGATATCCTTCACGAAATTCAATGGATCGATGCTGACACCTCAGAATCTAGCTGTCGAAGATGATCGTAGCAGTCGATGTTTTTTATAAAACGGAGAAGATCTTGAAGATGAAGGGTAGCGATCAAGAAGAATGAGTGCTTCTATGAGTACTTAAACCCTGCATCCACCGATTTAAATGACTCACTAATTTTCCAAAGGTCTTCTTGGAAAAGACGATGGAGTCAGTGAATATGGTACAGATAGAAACTAATAATATTAAGGTACTTCCTCAGCATAGATTTCTCCGAGGATCTTGAATACAACTCCAATATCTGGAATATCTGGGGGCATGTGTGTCTCTGGGAAGAAAATTAAGCCGAAAACTGGATTATTTCAAGAGGAAACGGAGGATACTCTTGGTTAATCCAGTGTATATTGCAGGAAGCAATCGCTGATAGTATTAGGTTAGAAAGATCGTGAGAGTGCTAAATCCATAATCGAAGAAGAAGAGAATGCATAATCAGGATCTATCGCGGAACCTAATGGAATTATCAGTGAAATGCAATTCCTGCCGATAGAATAATATAAAAACTTTTCGAGTCCTGTCACAATCGGTAGACGGACATAACGCAATACGAGTATGCAAAAGAGTATCAGGATTAATACATCAAATAACAATTAATATATGAATGATACTCTCAGTGAGAATAATAAATCGGAGATCGTCTAAAAAGAAGAAACTGTATTGAATATTCTAAATACGATGTTTGGTGGTGGTAATAATATAATTGACAATACACCGCGACCATCGTTTACGAGAATGAAATCTTCTAAGAAAATCAATGCGTAACATGCTAATTTTCTTCCGTAGCTGAGTCATTTCAGTATGGATCCAGAAAACAACAATAATTATGGATCTCCAAGGTTGTAATAGTAATTTGTGAACACACAAGGAGTAGCAGCTACTGGACATTTGTAAGAGATAAATACAACGAAAATTCAAGGGGAAGAGCCAAAATAGCCAACTTCTAATGAAACAGCTACAAAACGAGATAAACCATAAGATTTCGAGGATATTTTGAAGTAAAACACGAAATTCGGGTATTTCCAGCAAGAAGGGAATGTATCAATTATGTAAATTGAGTATCTAGGCTGCTAGTATGTGTTGAAGATCATCATCAACGAAGTTAGAGTCGGTGATAACGGAGCCGTGCAGAAAGTTGCAATCATGGTGATGGAGAAGATGTGGTAAGATTTTGTAGTGAAACGAGTGGAAGACATGATTTAACAAAAAATGCAGTTATTTGGTTCTCTTTCGCATGAGCTGAGAACACCGCTGAACTGCTCTATCTCCATGATGGAAGTCCTCCATAACATAACTTCTTCACTGGATTAGCAGACTCAGAATATGATGGATAAGTACATCCAGCCTGCGTTGAATTCCAATAAATTACTGCTCAATATGATTAACGATATCCTTGACTTTGTCCAGCTGGAAAATGGAAGTTTTAAGTTTGGTTTTATTGAATTTGATTTGTATGCGCTAATGAAAGAATGCGTATCACTGGTGTCAATCCAAGCGAGCATGAAGAAACTTACTGTCGCTTGCTATTACGATCCTTAGACACCGAGAATCATAAAATCCGATCCGAATAGAATCAGATAAGTTATTCTTAATTTCCTCAGCAATTCTCTGAAATTTACTCTGCAAGGACACATAATCTTGTTTGCTTCTGCTCATAAAGTAACATATCTCACCTTTCAAAGACTTTAATGAAGATTTTCATTTATTTTATTATTTATCTCCAAACAGAGTATTTCTGAGGTGACAATAGGTGTGAAGGATACAGGAATCGGCATAAACTAAGATAACATCCATGAAATTTTCAAAGCATTTAATAAAGTCGATCTTGGGGAGAAATCTAAATTAAATATGCAAGGCTGTGGTGTTGGTTTAGCCCTCAGCAACAGCATAGCAAAAGCGCTAGGCCCAGATTCTGGTAGTGAACGAGGTATTACTGTAGAAAGCGCTAAGAACGAAGGATCCACGTTTTCGTTTCTCGTGAAGAACCTCAAAGCTGAATATGGAAACAATTAAAAAGAAGACATCTACGAGAATTCAACTGTCAGTAATGAGCATCTCCTTGCGAATTCCACGCACATTAGACATCGAGTCACATAGGTTTTCCAACCGAATTCCTAGGACTATTAAGCTCAAGATTCTCTTCCAACACAATGCAGCAGGAAGCACCATCCTCCAAGATAGCCTTCTTAATCTTCACCTAAATGTGCTGCTGGAGTGATACGGAAGAAGAGAACAACTTAAGGAAGTAATTAAGTATAATCAAAAGTAACTGGGGATTTAGGTAATAATTCAAGTGCTGAAGATTCTCACTTCAACAATAACAACAACACAAATAACCTAGCTAGCAGCAATAACTGGAATAACATCAACAATAGTGCAGGATGTATTGAACGAAAGGGCAGATCTGTTTCAGTATCACATGTTTCGACTTCCTAAAAGAAAAGTGTAATTTTTTCAATTCACACATAGGATCAAAATCAAGATGGAATGCAGTTGCAAACCGTTGGAGGAATTTCCTATCCACTCAGTGCCAAGAATAATGTGAATAGCAGCAACAGTACCAACATCAATAACCCCCTGAACAACCTAAACAACATCAAAACCTCTTCAATCCTCGAGAGTCTCAAGAGCAAAGAATTCTAGGACATGAAGCTTCTCGAGCATTCCAAAGTAGAATATCCAGATGGATTCAATTCCTACATGGAATAAAACAGCCCAGATTGCGTGAAACGTTCTCTTGAAAGTATCCAAAACGATATCCTCACTTACGGCTGTTCTTGCACATAAATTCTCGTTGTCGATGATTAAGAATTCAATCTCTTTTCGCTGACAGAACTGCTTAAGCAATTCTACAATATTTTCTCAGATACCGCCCTTAATCACGAGTAGGTTCTTAAGAGAATCAACGACAGATTACTCTCCAAATGCTGCAAGACCTATAAAATTATTTTCATGGATATCAATATGCCAAATAAGAATGGATATCAAGTTGCGAGAATGATTAAAAAATTCTACAACAATCCTTAGAATAGTGTTTTGTCTCTCCCAGCTTCAATTATCATAGCATGCAGTGCCTACAATGGCGAAGAAGATAAGCTTAAAGCACTAGCTGCAGGAATGACAGATTTTGTCACCAAACCGATAATGAAGAAAGATCTAGATAATATTATTTCCAAGTATTATGAAGTCCAGGTAGATTGCTAAAATGGCTAAACTTCAAAATGACATTGTATCTCTCTCTCTCTCTCTCTCCTTCTTAAAAATGATATGCCCTTGACAGAATTAGAGCAACTAACTTTCTTTGAGTGTGTTATCATCCCTTTTACTAAAGTGCTTCTCATATTGTCTTATCTGTTATTTGCATGTGCCAATTCAGTAAGATAATTAATAACAATAAATGAAGATACCATTTGTGGTTCTCCGATTATTAAATCTTTAAGCTAAACATGATGGGAGATTAGCAAGCAAGAAGTGTTTTATAATAAAATAACTCTTGATAACGTAGATGATCAATTAACAAAAATTTAAAAGATATCTTATGAGTAAACAAAGAAAATAATAAATAAATAAATATTCGTTTCTAGATTAATTACAGTTGGTAGAATGAGGGGGGCATTTTGAAATACAGAACTGCGATGAATTCTAGAACTCAACTAGATTGAGAGATGATCACCGAAAACCAAAAAAGGAATAATAATAATAAAAACTATGGTCTGCTAGGATTAGTAATATTAATTATTTTAGTAACACATTCAAAGCCATATGATTGTTTCCGCTAAATTGATGTAAAAACAATATTTCTCACGAATCTATTCTAACATTTTTGTTGGTTTCTACTGTGAATCATCTCTTTTGAAGCAATCTCTAATCTTGTTTGCTTGAAAATTTCAAAAATATATTGTCTCTCTTTGATTACCTTAAATATAAATCAAGTTTGGTTGGTTACATTGGTAAATAAGATTTTAGCCATTTTAATTGAATTTTTAAAGGATATCAAGGCGAAAGATAACATGTATTATTTACCAGAGAGTTAAAGTTCGATGAATAAGTATTGTAAAAGATATTAAAAAGCAGAGGGGAGAATTGTAGACAATATTGCTTAAAATGTTAAGGAAATTATCAAAGATCTATTGAGACATTTAAAAAAAAGAGAAAGAGGAGAAAAGGTGAAGGTGAAAAATAGCAATACGAAATACGAATAAACAATGGGATTTTGGGTGAATTTGATCCTAGCTGTTAGCGGCGCAGTGTTACTGTACTTTGTGAAGCAATACTTCAATGGCGGAGTGTGCACTCTTCGTAAGGAGATATCTAATAAAGTGGTGATAATTACAGGATCCTCAGCTGGAATAGGATTAGAAACAGCGAGGTATCTAGCAGCGATGGGAGGTACTATTGTTCTAGCTTGCAGGAACGAAGCTAAGACACTTGAAGTTATTGAAGAAGTGAAGAAAGAAACGGAAAACGAAAAGCTTCATTTTATTCCACTTGATCTTAGTAGTCTGGAATCTGTGAATCACTTCTGCCTAGCGTTCAAACGGAGATTCAATTAGATCGATATTCTCATCAACAACGCAGGTAGGAGGATCATCCAAAAGAAGGAACAATGAATATGAGTATTCATGTCATTTATTGGATAAAAATATTTTCAAAAATAGGCATGATGTCAGAGCGATATGAGCAATCAGAGGACGGTGGAGAAATGACATTCGCGACTAATCATCTTGGACACTTCGCTTTGACTTACTAATTGCTAGATCTCATTAAGAGAAATCCTAGATGCAGGATCATAAACGTTGCATCGTCCGCTCACAGCAAAGTCGAGGAAATCGATATTTCCAAATTAAATGATGAAGAATATTTTGATCCGTAAGATATTTTATTAATATTGTTGTGAAATGCAATAGCCCTCTGTTTGTTTCTAAGAATTACACAAACACACACACACACATTTTTATCCCTCTAATACTCAATATTTTTGAACACAAAGGTACCTATCTTATCAGCGTTCAAAGCTCTGCAATATCCTTTTCACAAAGGAACTGCAAAGAAAGCTCCATGAAGTTGGTGCGAAGGTTGTTTCAGTGCATCCTGGGATGGTCCGTAGTGATCTCATTGATGGCATACTTTCCGATCATAAATTCTACAAGATTCTGCTGTATCTCTTTTACCCTATTTACTGGATATTCACAAAAGATACATGGTAAGGTGCTCAAACTACGATCTATTGCGCACTTGAAAAACATGAAAAACTCAAAGAAGGATGTCACTATCAAGACTGTGAGCTTGAGCCTACTACTGAACTCAGCGAGAACAAAGGTTTAGCTTAATAACTATGGGATGAAAGTGCTGTTGCGCTTGGATACATATGATACAGCTACTTGTTTATCAGTAAAAAAGAAAATATTATGTAAATGTCTATTTGGTTAATCACCACAGACAGGCAGGTAGTTCTCGTTCTCTCTCCTTTTTGTCATTTGTTTTGTTATCATAAAATTTGAACATTTTATTATTATGGAAGTCACTTTCACTTTCCATCATTAAATTGTTTAGGAAATTCTTAATCGATGCTTCCTTTTGGTTTTATCATCAAAAAGAGTTAAAAACTGAAAGGCTACTCTTTTTTTCTTTATGATTTGAATTATTATTATTATTAAAACTTTAATAAAGAAAAAACTAGCAAATTCAAACAAAAAATGACCTATTATGCTTCTAAGCATTTCATTTGTTGTTTGGATATAAGTTGGACCTTTGAATTTCTTGGTGTTTTTGTAAAAAATACAGAAGTAATAAGACAAATTACAATTATTTTTTCACTGTTTGAATGTAATTATTTTCCTGCTGAAAATTACTAAAAGTAGAAAATAATACCAATTAATTCATAAGCTAGCAGAAAAAATGAAAACTGGCATAGAGCCAAATAGAATTCTTAATTTTCAAAACCTGCCTCTATTAGCTCATTAGTAATAGCAAGAATGTAATTGATTTGTTCAACAAAATATGCTGAAAATGATTAATCACACAAACAGCAATAAGCTGAAAAAAATACAATTTAAAAATAAGCCTATCGAATTGAGAAGTAAAATACGTAGGCCAGATAGTTGGCTGGGTAGGGAATAAATTATTTAGGATTGAGTATAATATTGTATTATTGAGCAAGCAATCAAAGCGTTTTGCTGAATATGCTCAATATTAAGTTAGTTCACTGAAAAGGGTTCTTGATTTTGGAGTATGTTTCTAGGTGATCGAGCAGTCCTTCATCTCGGAAACACAAAAGTAGGAAATCTATAAAAACTTAATGCAGTTCTTATTTTTTAACAAAGGAGTTCTTGAGATACGCTTGCGAGTGCTCTTTCAAGAATTCATGGAAAATATCTCCATATTTTTCATGCTACACGAGCTGCTTAATCGAGTTGTGGTTGAATTTCCTCTAAGCAAAGTATCTCTTGAATTTTTACTGGACATCTTTAGGGTTCTGATCACTGAAATGCAAGCACATAATTGGCTCACTGAATCGTTTCTGCAAGAAATATTGTTTGAATGCACGCATAAGATTTCTGACTACATTCTTTTTGTTGGATTGTTACATCGCAGCTGTGATCTATTATTTTCTTTCTGCTGAGTAGAAATCAGGATTGTCTTGAACGGCTGCACAGGGAGGTTGTTGCTGCTGAGATTATTAGAAATTGCAGTTATGACTGTAATCTTCTAGTTTTTCAGTTACTTCATGGTTATGTGTATCTTCTTCTTCTTGCTTGACAGGCAGGAAGTTAGCATTACTTTAAGAGAGTGTGCGAGAGGATGATAGAGTTGAATTTACTGTTTGTGCTTTGTTTCGAATGATTTATTAGCTTTCCTACAATCCTGCAGTATGTGTAGATTCTTATGGATTCTTGTTTGAGAAAAATGAGTAGAAATCGAAAGAATTACTGGTATTTGAGGTTATCTTTGTGGCATCAGGGAAGCTGAACAACGGGAGGGTGTGATGATCAGAGTCACCGCAGTGAGATGAAGCTGAAGAATGCGAATGCGATGTTTCTAAATGAGGTTAACTATACCAACTTTCAAGAGGAGTTTATGTGAAATTATTGTTTTGATTGCTATTGAAACATGTCATATGTTAAGCGCTATTATCTTCTTAAACATGGTTTGACATGTGTTAATTGCTGGGAGCTGCATCGTGGCTTTTCAGATTTTGATTGCATTGTTAGGTATAAATATTGTAGTAATTGATGTGTTAGGAATTTTATTACTCTCGTGCCTATGTTTGCTATGGCTGTTACTGGTATTCCTACTTCTGTGGATAAGATAACTATTGCGGATACTACTAAGAAGGCTACTGATATTATGACAGCTGTGATTACACTGCATTGTACTGTTATTCATAAGAATTATGCTAGTCAGAATTCATCCAAGGGTACGACTATGAAATCTACTATTACTCTGGAAGTTATGCAGATTGCTGAATGGAATTGAGTTTGGGTTAGTAGTAATTTTACTACTAAACAAACGGCACCTAAAAAGCATTGCTTTCATCGGAAACCTGCTAAACTACAGATAAACTAGAGGTTTCTGGTTTTAAGCATGCAACTAATCGATGGTCATTTGCTCGGTTGTCTTTCGCTTGCATTGCAGCTGAGATTTCTTCGATTTTATCACATTCATCGTCATCAAAGCACATCGGGTACTGACCGAAATTCAGAAACTCATCTCCTCTAATCTCATCGAAAGGGTACAAAGAGTTAAACTAAGCGTACTATTACTGTCCTTCTGCAGCGCTGTATCCCAATGAAGGAAGGGGATAACTGAAAGAACTCCTTAAAGGTTTGAAAGAAGATGAATCTTCAGGTAATCCAGCGATATTTTAAGCAGGACTAGCGGCAGATTCTATGAATGTTTCTCCTGCATTGGCAAACAACATGGGATTAACACTAGATGCTACTCTAAAATTCGCTGAAGCCATAGCGTTGCTGAAGATCTTCGGTGAGGCGGAGTAAGAATGAGGTGACATGACAGAAGAAGGGTAAATTTTGTATTTGGCTTGGGGAGAATGAGAAAGTGCCAGTGATTCTACTAAATATCTAAATCAATCAGAAGTAGATGCAGAAAACGGGGGGAAGATAAATGTGTTTCTTTTTCTGAGAGCTATTGAATTGTTTGCGATTAATTAAAAATTATTGAATTCAATGTTTCTCTGATTTTCCCTCCTTTTCACCTTGCTAGCTTCCTAGCTAGTCTATCTCTTGTTTTAGCCTCTATTTTCTTTCTATTTCTATGGTTACTCCCTGATAAAATGAGGGAAGTGACTCATAAGTACCTCCAATACGAGTGGCTACTTGCTAGCTAATAGATAAAAACCCTTTGTGCCTTGCAAAAACCTGACCTTTCGTGCTTTTTGCTTTCCCAAAGGATTTAAAGGTTTGCGTAGTTCTCCTCCCCAGGGTTCTCTCTTTCTCTTGTTAATTAAAAAGGCAAAGAAAATACACAGCGAAAAATGGAAGGTGATGCTCCCCGATTAATCAAGCTAAAATGAATGAAAAATCTACAGAAACCTTCTCATAATTATCGAATTCCCCTTTTGTTTTTGATCCCACCCTTTCTAGTTTAATTAATTAAAATCACCTTTTTTCCACAGGCGAATTTCCCTATTCATATTTTATTCTGGAACTACTTCAGAATTAATTTCATCACAGCTTGTGGCATTTCATTCCAATCCACCCCACCAGTTTACTCATTATTTCTTGCATTCAAAGCAGTAGCCTCAATCTTCTCAATGCATTTTCAAACTGGACAATTAATTTATTAAAAAAAAATCACTTCTTTCATCTCGCTCCCACTTCTTTTGTTTTCAAAATTTTGTTAATACAGACGAGATAATTGGGACAATTGCAAGGGAGCAGCCATCACAGATCGATCTAAAAAATTGAGATTATCTGTAACTCATGCGAAAAAAGACAAAAACCAATCAGCTTTCTCATATTTGTTTGATAGCTCTAATGTTTTTATTTTGGAATAATCACTTCAATTTGAATGCACTTTAATGCATCTTTCTAATCTAAATGAAAGCAAATAAAACATCAATTTTTTAAAAGAAAAACTGCATTTTAAAGCAGTTAATTTTAGAGTTGAACAGAATAAATAAATATAAGTATAATATTTTGATTTTTGAGGGGAAAGAGAAGGATCTTCTTCCCCATAGTCAATAGTGACATACACTCATATGAACAAACAGACAAACAAATCAAAGAAGCTACAATCCTTACAGTAACTGAATCGAAAAATAATTCAGGCAGGAATTGCTGAAATCTTAAAAAATCTGATTTTACTAGCCGAAACTTACAGTTATTTGCGGGAAAGTTTCTTATGAGACTTCATCTTATTTCTATCAGCCGCTGCTTTGCAAAAGTTCCCTTCCCAAAAACAATTAAACTGTAAAAGAATAAAATCCGCTGCATGCTTTTAATAGAATCGTACGAATAATTCCTGAAAGCAAGGAATGTAAGGAAGATCAAATGCTTTTCTTTCTTGTAAATTGATATGCTTTCAGTTTGGGGATTAGTAACGAGGAGACTCTAAAGCAAAGGTTAAACTAATAAATGACAAAGAAAAAAATATTTAACACAAGTTCAAAGCAAAATATCATTTGTTCACTGACTGTTTTGTTGACTTTTAAGTACTGGAAATACCAAAGAGGTTTTATTACATGTTAAGTGAGTCATGAGATTAAGCAAATTCCCTTTCCACGTGTTTTTTCTTTGTTTATATCTTTCGATTTCGCTCCCCTTCCCAGAGTAGTGTATTTTGGAGGCTTTTTCTCAGAATATTAAGTTTTTGTAATTTTGTAACCTTGAATAGAATTTAATCTTGAATTTTTTGTTTAGAAGCATTCATTTTGTAATAATCTTTGCCATTTTCTTTCAAGTAGACTCCTAAGTTTATGGGTATCTCTTAGATTTGCTTGTTCTCAGTGATCTTTTTTCTTTCTTAAGACAATTTTTAAGAAGATAACAATAATATTAATAGATAATATGTTTTTTATATGTTCATTATTGCTTTGTTTCTTTTTTCTTGAATTCCAGTATTTTCCTTAATTTAATGGTACTACAACCACTTTCACCTGTTGAGTGTCATGCAACTGAATCTAACAATTGTCTTCTGCTTTAAACTAAAAAGAGATACAAATAAATTCATTAATGGCATTGAGTTTCAAATTGAATTAGAATCAAAGTATGATTTCTATTAACTTTATAATTTTCCCCCCTTTGTTTTTTTGAAATAAAAAAGTTAATTCCACCGGATTCTTCCCTCCCTTCATGATCAAGTAAATTCCTGATTATCATCAATCATATCTAAAATAGAGAGTATTAATCTTGAATTTTAAAAGTATGGGAGAAAAGAAGAAGGAAGCTATCTAAAATTCATTTTCTAGTCTCAATTTGGTTTAAGAGAATAAAAATGGAACTCTTTGTAGCTTTAATGAGAAGATGCGCTAGATATTTTCTACTTTTGAACATCTTTTAGGAAGAACATAAAAAGTCTAAATTGAAAAATGACTTTCTAACTACTATCAAAAATAAATAAACTTATTTGATAACCGTGCTTATTTATCCTTCCCCCAATGCATTTTTAGACAAGAATTCTTATTTTAAAGCTAGATAATAGCAATTTCAAAGCAATTGAAAAAGAATGCATTATCAATTTTAAATAGCTTTGAGGAAATTCAAAGAGATCTTTACTTTTGTTTTGCTTGAAGGATAGGAGAAAATCATCTTAGATTATGTGTGTGTGTGTGTGAAAAACCATTTGCTATTTGCTGATTTATCCTAAGGATATTAACAAAAAAGGAAAAAGAAAAAAAAACGTTGAGGATATTAATTTTCTTCCGTTCAATTTAAAGTATTGTTATTATTACTATCATCGATTTTGTAAAATTTGATCTGCAACAGAAGAAGAAGCTTAAGAATTTGGTAGATTTGCTTTCTTTTAGTGTCTTTTAGTGCAACTCAAAGGTAATACACAAAATATCACGCTTTTGTAACTGGTGCTACAAAATCAACGGAAGATGTTCAAAAAAACAAACCTAAAAGAGCACAAATAAGATTTAGATATTGAACCAAAGTTGGTCAATAAGATCAGCCCAAGATAGTAAATTTTACCATAACAGACAGTTTAAGAACTAGATAGCAGTAGTAGTAAACTAGTTTCATAGTCTGGTGGGGTATCAACTTAAAAGAACAAAGGAAGAAACAACATTCATGAAATTGTGAGTATTCTTCAACGCCCAATAATATTCTAGATAGTTTCGAACCAGCAGCAGAAAGGGAATAAATAGAGTAATGCCAATAGTAATGCGCTGGCTGATGATATCAAGAATCCAGGACGTAAATAGAGTTCTTCTTCTACAGGTTCTAATCCTGATAACTCTTGGAATACTGCAGTACCTAGTTCTTAGCAGTATCCTACAGAATCTAACACGTTTAAGAATTAACAACAACTATTGAACCATACTACTATTGTGATTGCAGAGAATGAAATCCCAAGCTATATTGAGAAATGTATTGAATCAGGGTTGAATTATTTGAATCAGAGCATGCTAAAAGAAGCAGTGTATTAGCTGCGGAGTGCTGAAGTATTAATCGATAAGTACATGGTGGAAGATGGTAAAATCTCAACTGAACTAATGCTAGGTGTTGTCATGAATCTAGGGATTTGCTTCTACAAGGCTAGTTTATTCGATGAGGCGTACAGTTGTTTTGAGAATTGTGATTTGAGGATTAAAGGAGAATGCACTGAAGGAAGTGAAGAATAGTAAATTGATTCAGATACAGATGAAGGAGAAGATCAAGAAAATGAAAGTCAACAGTAGGTTTTAGGTATGATTTCTCAAGGTAAAATAGGTGATTATTTGAAGAAAATCAGGCTGAGGCTGCAGTTAAACTTGCAGATGTGCATTTTATTCAGTGAAGTTGGAAAACATGAAGATTCCCTTGATTATGCGAAGAAATCAGCGAAACTCTCGATCCATTTGATCTCTGATACTTTAACTGCTTCTTATGGATTGCTCATTTCAGCGTATCTCCCGTCTTAGCAACTAACAGGTTAGTAAGTAACCAAGCTGATAGAGAAAGTACTTAAGACTCTGCATGATCTGGAAGAAACACGGAAACCAGGATATTACAGAAAAAGAGCTAGAAGTGAATATGGAAATATTGAAGAAATACCTTAAAACAAACAATAACCTGAAATGGATACTAAAGGAACTGAATTACCTTCTCCATTGCTCAAGAAACCACGTTCAGCTAGCACAAAGATCACAGAAAAAATAGGAGTGCAGGTTAGCCACATTGAGAGTATTTCAATTGGATTAAGAGATATTCTGTCAAAAGGGCAGAACAATGCACTAAAAGATGAGGATATCTAACTCGCGTTGAAGACAATTCCGGTATTGAACTACGTGTGTGCTGTGTTTGCTTCTTTGAAAGGAAAATTAGCTAAAGGGCTGCAGGAAAAATTTAGATTGAACGAATCATTGAGAATTATGCTAGAATAACTCATGATTTCGAATGCTTCATAGATTAGAACTACTGGGAATGGTAGTAATAGAAATACTTCCAATAACCTTAAGGGAATTCTAAGTGTATCATCCCAACAACTCGACATGGGGTTCATAACAAGCACAGTCAAAAACTAACATTGGTTACTATCTTCTAATATCCTCAATCTCCTTTAGCTTAAGCCTGTTGCGCTCAGTGACATCACTGCAAAACGATCAGCAGTTATGGAGATTCAACCAGAAGATACCTTACGGAAGATCGTGGACACAGCGATTTCGTTTTATTGTATTTCAACGGAAACTAGATTTGTAGAAGAATCTTCGTTTCTCTAGCCTTCGCCACTTTCATTTAAACTTTCGGACTCGTAAACAGCACTCATTCATTAGACAACAGCGATGTCATATTGCTTAACATATTTACTTGTGTTCTCTCCTAGCTAAAATTGCACATTTTAACCTTTTTTGTATTTTTTGTAGTGAGTTGTGGCTTGGGAAGAGTTTGGAGATAGCCTACGCTTTGATCCCTTAAGACGCGCCTATGATTTCATAGATCATCAACGTATTCACTAGGTTTCATGGAGTGGAAAAACAAATCATTGTAAGCAAGAAAAGTATTCCCAAAACTAACGAATAATTGTAAATTTATTTGGTGCTTCATCTAGCCAGAAGTCGAGGAGATCGCTGAGTCAGTCAAGCTACTGAGACCATAAAAGGGAGTCAACATAACGAGCTCAGCAGTAAGTGCATTGAAGAATAATTTCTTCATTCCAGCGATAAGGACACTAGGTAAGAAATAATAAGACAATAATGCAATATTTTGTTAGCTTAAAAATTGTTCAAATTCACTTGTTTTGCCTTTACTTTATACAAAAAGCTGTTTAACAAAAAAGAAATTTTCCATTTGAACAGTTCCAAAGACACACAGAACAACAACATCTCAGTAACTGAGAGATTCTCATAGCTAGTAATGTCTTCATGATACTAGTGATATGCGGGAAGAATCAACTTAGCGAACAAGGGTTAAAGTGCATAATAAAGAAAAAGAATAGGATTAAGTGGAATTACAAGAAAAAAAGTAGGAGAAGAAGTTAATAGATGAGGAGATTGAAGCTGCTGTTAGGAGTTCAGAAATCAACAGGAAGTCTAGCGAATTAGAGAAAATAGCTGAGAATATAACTGGGATAGAATAGTAATAGAAGAAAAGTAGTGATGATAAACTGATAAAAGCTACAAAAAATACGAAAAATACTGATAACTGTAGCACCAGCAGCAACATTGGCGTTGATACAGCAATCTCTCCTACATCTGGTAACTTCCCATCAAACAAACTCGCTGACATGGTCGAATTCATCGAAAAAACTGAAGAACTGCAACTCAAGAGAGAAGAATAATTCCTGAACTAGCAGAAATACTACCAGCAAGGATGTTGTTTTCCAGTTGATTCTCAGTTATCCTCCCCTCCACAGAAGCAAGTAGTCTTCGATAAGATTCAAGCATTGGTGAATAAATAGCGACCGCAATCATCTGAGCAATCGAGGAATTCCAATGTAACCAACAAGAACGCAACTAACTTCAATAGGAATAATAATCTAGAGAAGAATCAATCCCTGATTTCGTAGGCACCACTGGACAGTTTACTTCCCAAAAATAATAACAAGGAAAATATGCTTTTAAACCTTCCTATCCAAGAAGGTATCTCACCGAACACACACAGTAACACTGGTGTCAATAACAAGCATTCAACTGAAAATAAAGTAATCCCCGAACGAAACCGGACATTCAGCTTGAATTTCAATTTGTTGAATCAAAATACCAATAACATCGGCAATGCAACTATTCTCAATCTCACGCATGATGCTCATGTTGGAACTGTAGTGTTAGAGGGAGACTAGAAATCGAATGCAACTCAGCAGACGGAAACAACCAACATGAAGACAGGAGTACCTTCTAATTCAAGGGGGAAGAGGAATGCACCCAAAAGGGTATCATCTATTGATAACCGTTAAGGATCTATGATGACAAGTGGACAGCATTGCTTCACAGAACCAGCTGCTTCATCATCATCATCAAAAAGTTCATTAGCAGTGTGGAATAATAATAGTAATCTCAGCAAGGAAAGGAGATAGAACACGTATAACCTTGCAAAGGATACTTAGTAACAACCCTAGCGAACAAGGAAACTATCAGCAGGAATAGCTTAATCAATATTGGTTTAATCTGGTTCGAAATCGCAACAACAACAACAACAGCAATAATCATCACTCAACACTGCTCCAACTAGCAGCTTAGTAAGTCCTTAAGTTGAGCCAGCGAATAGCTTTTTAAAGAGTTTCAACTCGTTTTTCAAGCAAATCATCGTTTAAGATGAATAGAAACACTCAGGATCTAATATGAAATCTAGCGATATTAGCAATACTTCAACTAATACTACTACTATCTAGAATATGCCACAATCCTTTGAGGGAATCCCATAAGAAGCACCTAAATAAAACAGGAAAACTAACATGAGTATCTTGGATTATCACAGGATATCCTTACCTGATTCATTTGCGACATTTGTGACGGGGAAGGCGACAGTCAAAAAGATCAGTTCGACCAACAATAGCAGCAAGAATAATAGTAACTATCAACGGACTTTCACAGACACTGAAGCTTATGCAAGTAATAACAATATCGAAGTTGCCAAGGATGATGATCACAGGAGCAACAACAACAACAGCAACACGTAATACGATGATAGAATCAACAGTAAGAATAATAAAAAGAATGAAAATAATAGCAATAATAATATTTAAATGCTGCTATCATTAATGCCTTCTCGTCGCAGCAGTCAGCCTTAGAATATCACAGGGAATCAAATAATTGCTGGTTCTATCAAAGCGAATCGCTGTGGATCATAAGAAAAAGAACGCAGAGTCCGCAAGGCTTTAAGTGGGAATAGATAAACATGTATGATGACAATAGCTACGAATTTCAATGACATGAATGACAGCAGTGGTCTTGGTGTTGATACCAAAGAATAAGAGGTTAAATAGACACTGGAGATCGATGTGTTGTCGAGAAGCTCTTGTAAACGCAAGAGGACGCATTCTGCTTAGAATCCGAAGAATGGATATAGTTCTTCTTCTGCATCCACCAAGAGTGCTGCAACTACTACTTAGGCATTCCCTTCTTCACCAAGTAGTACGATATAGTCCCATGCTGTTCCTCTGAGGAATAACTTCATCAGCAACAACAACAACAACAACAACAACAACAACAACAACAACAACAACAACAACAACAACAACAACAACAACAACAACAACAACAACAACAACAACAAAGCTAAATAAGAATAATAGTAATAATCAACATTGCAGTAACTGTAGTCGCTCACAGTGTAACTCCCTTCGAAGAAGAAGTAAGCTCCATAGCAGTAAGTGTTACCAAGTTTCGAGTAAGAACAACAAATGAGCTTAGCAAATTAGTTCTCGTAGCAGCAATAAGCACTCTAGCAAGCGCAACTCAATATACTAACAGCACTACAATAGAACTCGGCATTGTCGAGTTAATTACAGAAAAATAATGGAATTCTATCTAATTCAATAGAACTCAATGCTAAAAGTAACAACAACACAATTAGATCATCATAAGCACAGAAAAGAAAATAATCAGCAAATACCAATGCTAATAGTAAAACACCTAACAATCTTATTGCCAATGCTGCAACCAATTCAAATGATGCTCCCTGGATGTTCAACGATAAGCTCTTCACGTTAGCATCTCTGAAATCGCCAACTAATCATCTTCTCCTCCATCCTTCTTCAACAATCAACAACAATAACACAATCACCAACGATCTACCATTACGAGCCTCTTAGCCATAGTAGCAGTCCATTCCTGCTCCTTTTATCCCCACAACAACTCCCAAACTGAAGGGTGTCTTAAAATAATAAAAGTTATAATAATAACAACAGCACTCAATATTCGATTCTAAATTTATCTTTCCTATTGGATCGATATCTTCAAATAGCAATCAAAGGAGCAATTCAGCTCAGACGCAAACACGGGTGCAAACTAATATCAGTCATTTAGTACAACCGAACAAGCTGCTGATAAGTAGTGAATTAGATAAAACAACTAATAACAACAATAAGATGAATAGACTACATACATCAGGGGAAGAACGACCAAGAACAAGCAGTCACATGCAATATTCTAGACTTAAAACGCTAATATGAATATCCTCTATTAATGATAGTTACTTTGAATCAGATTTGTTGAGTTATTCTGATTTGTTTTGGTAGATTAATCAATTTATTTTAGTATTTTTTAATAATTGTTTACATTAATTGAATATCAAAAACTTTGGGGAAAGAAAGGGAGGGGGAAATAAGCCTAACGATATAATTCTTACCTGAGGAGGAAGATTAGTAGATTAAAACAAATACCAGTATCTAAGACTACGAAAAAAACAAATAGTATTTGCTGTTGTGGGTGTGTTGCTGTTGATATTCTTATTCCCCTACTCTAGTAAGAATGGGTGTCTGTTAAAGTGTGGATTAGATGAAGGCAACACAGAATGGAAATCTAGCAATCGGATAAGATAACTAAGCGGGAATGTTTCAGACAAAGCCAAAGCTGAACTTGCAATCGCAAGCATAAGGGATTAGTGGGAAGGAAGATCAGTTTAGACCTAGCTAGAAAGAGCCATTCAATATTTACACGAACAATGTAGAGTAGTACACAGCGATGGATTAGTCCCTGCAAGGATAGATTGGATCGAAGGTTCAGCAGATATAGTAAAGTAACAATGATTAGTACATCAGTGGAGTTAATGGAGGAGATAACTAGCGGGTTATTTAGAAAAAGAAGATACCATAGTTACCAAGGTTTATATATGGATTTAATGCACCGGATGAAAGAGATAAGCACAAATAGTTCAGATCGGCGTAAAGACTACCAAATGGATCTACTTATGTAGGTAAGGATAATAGAAGAGATAGTCCAAGAGATATGCTTGGAAAAGAGAGATAGAAATTGTTCTTTTTGTGCATTTCTTTTTTAGGTGAATGGTTTGCAGATAAACTGCATGGAAAGGGCATTTTAACTTGGCCGGATGGTTCCAAATACGAAGGGTTCTTCGTGGAAGGTATGCGACAAGGTCGAGGGAGATTTACATCCTCAGACAATGACATCTATGAAGGTGAGTGGAAAGCGAACAAAGCAGATGGATATGGTACGCAATACACTGAGTTATCAACTTACACGGGGGAATGGAAGGATGATTCTTAAGATGGTTAAGGCGAAGAAGAATGGATTGATGGGAGTAAATACAAAGGTGATTACAAGCACGGGAAGAAACACGGCAATGGGGTATTCATCTGGTTCGATGGGACGCAATATGAGGGGTAGTTCTAGGAAGGAGCTATCACTGGATATGGAACGATGGTGTATTAGAATGGGAAACGATATGAAGGTGAGTTTGAAGATGGAAAACTCCATGGAAAAGGGTGTTTTACATGGCCGGATAAGAAGCAATATACCGGGGAGTATGTAGATGATAAGAAACAAGGGAAAGGTGTGTTTAAATGGCCAGATGGAAGGATTTACGAGGGGAATTGGATGAATGGGTTGTAGCATGGGATAGGAGTGTTTTATGATAGAGATGGATAGATGAGGAAAGGAGAATGGGAAAATGGAGTCAGAAAGAGATGGATTGATGGGGATGGGGGGAAAGATGAAGAAGAGGAAGAGAAGGAGAATGGAATAATTGGAAAAAGAGGAGGAGGAGGGTAAGGAGGATAGTAAATGAAAATGCAATAGTAGTAATAGAAATGGGATTAAGGATAAAGAGTTCCAGCGAATCCTCATAAAAATCTCAACAACAGTAATAATAATACTAGCAATAATTTATTCAAGGACAATAACATTAGCCAAGACAATTAGAATTAGAAATTATTTGAGTTAGGAACTAACAATAATAATTCACAGCTTGGAAGGAGGAATAATAACAATAATAGTTATGTTAGCACTAATCCACTAAATCACAACAGCAATGCAATTCCAGGATAATCTCAGCACTAAGAAAGCCTTCATGAGTTTATCCCACACGAAGGCAACAACAACAACAACATTAGCAGTAGCAGTAATAACTAGAATCTCAAGTATTCACAGTAGTAGCAGTATTAATAATAAAATCAACCACAACAACAGCAGTCTCTAGGGTAATCTTACCAAGACCATTCAACTAAATTCTGAAGAAGCCCAAAACAATTATCACTTGAGCCACATTATTAATTTTCCTTGTCAATTTGATTACTTTCTCTTTGTCCATTGATCTCTATTAGAGGTCTCTTTGTTTAAGATTTCTCTTCTCTTAGCAATTAAATGATTCTATGCTATTTATATGTACACAAATCTATTTTTATTTCTTTTCAAAGCATATTTTGTGCTGTATTTCTCAACTAAATTTGGATGCTTAGTGGTTACAATAACATTTTAATTAATATAAAATAATCTATTTTTCTTAACCAAACTACACAGATGATTGTTTAGTAAATTTAGAAGAAAAAGAAGAAGAAGAAAAGCAGGGATTCTTTCTCCGAGATTTGATTGAATTAATTTGAAAAGAGAAGAGAGAGTTTCTAAGACACAATGGTTATTGATTTAATAATCAAGCTTACAGCGGGGAAATAATCAAGAAAGAAAAAAGAAGAAATTGAAGTGGAAATTAACTGAGTAAAAGGATAATAAAAACCCACAAGCAGAGACTTAAAGGGGGGAAATAATTAATTGCTATGATTGAGGGTTGTTTTGCTTGTTTTACGATACAATGGAAAGAGTAAAGAAAGAGAAAGAGATATATATTTTAATAGAAGAATCATAGATTGTTGTTTTACTTTCTTCGTGATTTTAGATCATCATGATAAGAATTCAATTCAATTCCGAGTCGAGTAACGCTCATGCAGAGGGTCTCTAATGATGGATTGAAGGATAATCACCAGTGAAATGTAATAATAAATTTTAGATTATTGATCTAGCTTTTTTTGTGGCGTAAATGGAAACAACAGATCACTGAGGAAAGAAGTTGCGAAAAGAATGTCGTAGTAAATCGATTTTTAATTAATTTTTGAACGATTATTTTCCCCCCTATTTCCCCTCTCTCATTTGTACCTTGATTCTGCTTGTATTTCTCTGTGAATATTGTCTGCATTTCAAAGAGAAAATACTTAATCTTGTATTATTTCATTGGATAATAATTGAATACTCCCAACAAAACCTCACAGCGAAATAAGAAACAAACCAAACAGAACTAATAATACCATCTTCATATTCCCTAAAAATCCATGATCAGGAATGTCCTTCGCTGTCTGAATGAAGCAAAATATGGTCCACTTCCTTAAAAGCCAACTGTGAAGTCCGAGAAGGCGAAGCATGCGCATACTGCAGAAGTTGTGGAGTTTAATGAATTCAACTCTTAAAAAGAACTTCTATGTGATAAAATGTTCAATATCGGTGATGTAAGAAAGAGTATTTCCTTTTTTAGCAGTCTCAGGAGGAGAGAGGAGGGGCAGGGGATGATGGGGATGATGATGGAAGGTTTCGAGCAAAATATTGATATTGCTAGATGCATTACTTGAGCTGCTTTAAGCCATGTCACAGTTATTTAATTCTAAATAACATCACCATCTCCATTTTGATTTTTTTTCTCCATGACTGCATTTGTTTTTCCCTTAGGATATCTTCATAAACAAAGACTTTGTAGTGAATTCTCAAAGATATTGTGTGAATCAATTCAACAGAGTCAAGCGTGTGATGTATGTTACACTGAATCCTAGTAAAGACATCATCAATATATATTTTGAGGATTAATTCATCGTGCCTGCTGCTAATTGGTAAGGAGAATAGACATGAAAATATCCAGAAATTTTTAGGGGTTGTTAGGACTGCATAATAAAAGGGATTTTAACGCCAAAAGAGTTGAAAGGGATAATATGTTGAATGAGGTTTTATTCATTGGAAGGAAAAATTTGCTTGGAACATTTCGAGGCAATTTAACAATTGTTTGTTAATTCTCGCATTGGGAGGGCTTTGATAATCAAAAGGGGGGAAAAGAGAAGGGGAGATACTTTGTGTGTGAGTGTGTGGGGATTTAAATAATTCTTTCACAATATTTTTTAGTTATTTCTCTTGCACATTTGGTAACTGCATGAAATTGTTTTGTTAAATTCAGTATTTCGCTTGTTTTGGCGATGAATACTACGAGTTTGATTGTTAAAGCAACAACAATGACTCCATTGAATTGAAGAATTTATCCTTTTTTAAATCAATTAAGTTTTTACTTTAATTTGCTATTTCAATTTTCCATTTCGATCAACTACAGATTAAAACATGATGGGTATGGGGAGAATGAGATTAATTGTTGTTTTATTTCTTTGTTTTGAAGGCGAGAGATGGTATCAGCATTGAAGCAATCAGGTCACGATCGCTTAGCATTGCTGGGGACGAAAATTGAAGAATTTAAGAGCAGTCTCAGAGAGTTCGAGCGAAGCTTAGAAGCGGAAT
>Ga0302271_10001273_pt1 | contig 24505 bp, 13 predicted proteins | sample III_Bog_N1_1_FD_198767 | JGI IMG/M metagenome (GOLD analysis project Ga0302271, IMG submission 198767) | Peat permafrost microbial communities from Stordalen Mire near Abisko, Sweden - III_Bog_N1_1 | ecosystem: Environmental > Terrestrial > Soil > Wetlands > Peat | place: Sweden: Abisko... | reverse complement strand
AGTTTTTCTTGATTGGGATAATAATAATATTTTCGAAATTGCCCTTATTGTTTCATATCTCAATGTCTGAGTAAAAGTGAAGCAATCTCACATACAGTTAGATTTTCTATGAATGATTACATAAATAAAATTGCTCTTTGATTGAAGTTAGATTTCTCTGCGGTTAAGAGTTTATTCATAATTGATCCTGTTATTGTATTTTTAAAGCTAAAATATGAACAATTTTTACTGTAAGGAGCACAATATTGTTTCTAATAAAGATGGGGGTTTTAAAATAAAGTTTAATTAAAATGTCTCTCAATTTAGTGATTCAAAATTAAAATTTCAATTTTTAATGAAGATTATTGATCTTCTTTGTCTCTGTTCTTTTCTCTCCTAGTGGTTGAGAAAAAGAAGGATTTCTTTTTAATTATTAATTGATGTCTTCCTATTCAGGTGATGGATAGACTTTTTAGTTTATTTGAAAAATAATTATAATAACACATTTCTCTCTAGAAGATCCAATTTTGTGATCGAAACTTATTGAACTTTGAGTGATAAGAATATGATCTAAATTACTAGATCCGAAAATCAGGTGGAACACAGCATTTGCAAAGTGAGAACGCACCCGTCATAATAATAGGATAGTTACTAGGGTGAGTAACAAAATATAAATCATAATTGAGGCACACACAAATTAAAGAAGTAAGTCAGAAAAGAAAAAAGACAACAAATAGCTGAAGTAATTTAGGTATAAGATTGATTTGAGAGGTGTTGCAAAGATGAAGAGGCTTCATGAGTTCAAAGAAAGAAAAAAAGTTGTTATGGATTTCTCAGCCATGAAAAAAACTGATGTTTCATACAGAATCGATGAGAAAAAGAGAATAGAAGAAGCCAAAGAGAATGTGTTTTACATTGAAGGCAATTTCAAAGATTTTTACCTTGAAGGAGATATCCTAGGTGAAGGATGCGTTGGAGTTGTCAGACGAGTACAGCGAGTGAGTGATAATATGGTTTTTGCGAGTAAGATGGTGAGAACGAAAGGAGAGGAGGAAGTAGTGGCAAATGTAATCAGGGAATTCAAATAACTGCGCTTGTTGAAGCATGAAAATATCGTAGCTGTGTATGAACTGTATGTAGATCAATAAAAGAAAAGGATCTACACAATTATGGAGCTAGTCGAAGCGAAGGAAATGTTTGATGTCCTTGCGAAGCTCGGGCAGTACAGTGAACACGTCGCAGCGTAGATTTTCCGACAGATTCTCACAGCGATTTAGTACCTTCATGCGCAGCTCGTTTGCCACAGAGATCTTAAACCAAACAATATTCTCTGTTCTTAGGATGGATCGCTGGTGAAAATCACTGACTTTAATGTGTCCAAATTTGGGAGAACTAGATCAAGTAATTCAACTGCGCATACCCCATAATAATAAATTAATAACAACTCTAATGGAAAGCCTTCGTTTACACCGTCCCACACATAACCTTCTCTTTAAAATAATGAAAAAACAACAACTCTTAGTTTTCCCCAAGTTAATATCCCTCTGTTTAAGAGTTAATAAATCGCTGAAGATTTCTCAGACTCTCTGTAAGCTTAACCTACCTAATCTCAATAAACGTTCTTATTTCATTCTCCCTTTCTACCCACACAATCGTCACTCCTAGACACAAATCCTGATTTTATTCCACAGCATATCCCTTTATCGCCTAAACAATCAGACTCTTGTCATATTTAAATGTGGACTTATACAGGAACAGTAGCATTTTCTGCGCCTGAAATATTTTCTGGTGACTCTTACGATGAATCAGTAGACATGTGGTCGGCAGGTGTAGTGCTTTATACAATGCTAGCAGGATATCAGCCCTTCGAAGAAGAATACCTCTAGGATTTGATAGCTCGAATTTAAAAAGCAGATTATTCTTTTCCAGCGGATCCTTTTGATCATATCTCAGTAGCTGCCAAAGATCTAATTAGTCGCTGTTTCTTAATTAACCCAAGAGAGCGTATAACCCCCGATGAAGCTTTGAAACATTCATGGATTCAAAAAGATCAAAATCTTTAACCTCTCAGAGCAAGAGAAACATTATCTCTTAATCTATCTAAACTTCTTTCTCGTTATGCTGCATACAAAAGCCTTGGTCTTATCCGTGCTAGCCCAAAAAGAAAACAAACATTCTGCCCTTCAATGCTAAATCGAGAAATTAGTTCTCCAGAGAATTCTCCTCCTCCCTTGAGTGTTGGTTTCAGTAGAGACGAAGAATAGAATTTTCTTGAAGACAATCAACGTTTCAAATCGCCATTGAAAAAAGGAGAAAAACAATCTCCTATGTAAATCCCATCAATCCTTTCACCTTCTCCCTAACGTCGTCCAAGAGGAAAATCAGAATAAACCACTCAATGCTAAGAAAACGAAGAATAAGAAGCATCTTCTTTAGAACATCCTCCTAGTTATCTAAATCTTGACGATGAGAATCTAGACACTTGTTCTAATCAGTTAAAAAGTACAGATGAAACAGCAATTATCGCGAAAAGACATTAGAGAAAATCTGCCTTTACAAACATCATTCATAACAGATATAAACTCAATGAAAGTGAATAAATGATTGTGCAACAACTTGAAGACGAAGAACGTAACAGAAAATCTGTAAATTCTTCAGACATGACATAAATCAGCTAACTACTTAGCCACAAAATAAACTGCGAATTTATCCAAACAGGTGAGAATTCCCCTTAAGAATGGAAGAATTAGATTGAATATGATCCCAAACGGACATCTAGCTTTTGAACTAAAATCTTAAAATAAAATAAAAAATACATTACAAAAAAAAATATCCTGTTTATTTATCAAGTGAGTGATTTACAAATATTTCAGTTATTTTTTTCATTTATTTTTCGTTTAATGCTATTTATCGATCTGTCTGTTTCGTCAGGGGATTCATCTTGTTCTCCATATTTTTCATTTGTTTTCTATCCACTAGACCTACTTGTGTTGCTACTTGAATTGACATCATCTTCTAATTTATCGTTGTTTGGATGATTTTTGTGATTTTTTTCTTGTAAAATTCTGTGAAACATCTACTAAGGCATTTCATACCCATTCTGTTCTTGATTCTAACTCCAGATCAATTACTTATCAGCGTCAACAATGTATTTCTCATTTTATCGTTAGTTTTCTTCTTTTTCTTCTTCATAAGATTCATCATCATTCTTATTACAACTTTCCAATTATTTATCAATTTTTTTAGATATTTCCTTGAAATACTATCTTTCAACTTCTTTCACAATTTACTTTGTCATCCCTGAATCATCAGTGTTCCTTATTCCCGAATTAGATAACTCTGAACCTCTTAATCTCATTTCTCCTTCAGTTTATTCACTCTTATTCTTCTTCTGTTTTTCAATTCTTCTCTTATTTCTCTTAGCCTTTATCACTGCCATCACCTGTTCCAAATCTTCTTCTGTAAGTTCTTCTATTTTCGAGAGCAGTCGTTCTTTAGATGAAAGGCTTTCTTCTTCAAATTGCTATGCATTTTTCTCATTTTCTCCTGTGTTCTATCCTGAAACTTCTTAGAGTAACTCATTTGGATGTTACTCTTGATATTCTTACTATTTAATCGCAGAACCATTATCGTAATTCAATTAATGATTTTATTTATTAAACTAATTTGGACTTTCCCCTAATGGATGATACCCTAATTCATATTAATTTCTATTCATAGCAATATCTCCAATATTATGATAATACTCCGCTTTCGTTGGATGTGCAAACGAAGTAAACGAATCTTTACTCTTCGAAAAAGGCGCTGACAGACTCTGCGTGTTATGAGAATATCTAAGTAAATCTGAGTCTTTCAAACTGTTTAACTATTGAGTGTTGCTCAATTCAAGAATATTGCTGTGAGTATTCAAAGCAGAATGTTTCACAGATTCTCTTGAATTCTGTTTACTTTAACTCATTTCTTTGATTCGCTTTTTTAATTGTTTTCTTAATTACTGCAACTACTATTTGTCCATTCCTTCAAATATTTAGTGTGCAGTCTGTTTAGATATCTTCCAATTAGAAGATTTATCATTTTCTTCTTGGTGATTTTGATTTTCTTAAACTTTCCATTTTTGAGAGGGAATTAATCTATCACCTTAATACTCTTAAGACTAAACATGACCAAGACTGTAATTATAAAAATCAGAATTTATTTAAGTAGCACCCTATTATAGCAAGTTAACTACTTGGAAGTTATCTAGGTTTTATTTCTATGTGCTTCTTTTATTCGGTTAAATTGTCTAATTATTTTATTTTTCCTTATTTTGTTTATGCCGTTATGAGTGAGAATGTTACTATTTTTACTTTTTTAAGCTTAATAATCTTTAAACAAGTTAAAGCTCTTAAATTTCTACTTCTTCATCATCATCGCTACTCTCAGCTTCTGCATCATTCGATATCTCATTTGAAATGAAGTGTTCGTTTTATGAAATTGATCTAATTTCTCCTTGTAATATTCTTAATGGACTACGATTATCTCTGTTAGAATTTGCAAGAGACTAATTTTTAGTTAGAAAATTAACTCCTTTCATTAGAGTGTTTTAACTGATTTTCTAAAGGGAATTTGTTAGTTCTAACATTTTGGTATGAAGAAATTTAACTTCTTAGATTGAATTTGGTTCCATAAATGTCTCTTTTAAGCATAACTTTGATGATAGACGGTCATCAAAAGAACTTTGTTTTTTCCATGCATTGAACATCTATTCACTTTCACCATTTTTCTTTTCTAAAGTTATTCTTTTGTTTGATTATTCCTCTTAATGAGGAACTGCTAAATAATTATTCTGACCATCATTGACTTTGTTTATCTAATACTTATCAGAATTGTTCATAAGTTGATCTGCTTTAAACTTATCATTTTCCTTAAGCTACTTCATTTGCTGATTTGAAATCGATGAGCTTTTACCTAAGTTATTCTAACCTTCCTTTGAATAATTCCCTTCAAACGGTAAAGACGAATTTAATTTGTAGATTTCAAGCCCTTTTAAATTCTAATCAACTTCTTTATGCTCTCTCTGCATAGCATGTTAACTGCCGCCCATTTATTCATGCTAATATTATTACAGTAAATTAATCTATTCTTGCAATTTGTCTTTCAAAACTAAGTTATCATTAAGTATTCCTTATTTTTCTTTTTATGAATTAGCTAATTTGTCTTTGAATTCCTGAGAGTTTTATTAGATTTTAATTTGTAAGTTCTCTTTGGTTTGCTTTTCTTCAGCTAGTTTCTTCATCAGCTGTCCAACTCTTCGCTTATCTTCTGGTCGTAGGTCCTTCAATGCAGCTGATATGCACCACATAAAAAAAGTTATCAACTATTCTACAAAACTAGGGGATTTATTCTGTTTTCTTTTATTTTTATATTTGAAATTGTTACCATTTTTCAATTAGGTTTCTGAAATCATTTGATCAAAATTATCATTATTGTTGCTTCCATTAATCATCCCTCTGCCTTCTCTGCTGATATTCTAGTTATTGTCTTTCAAGAAACTTCCATCATTCTTGGAATTATTGTTCTCTTGCTTCACATACTTGAGTTAAGTTTTAAGAATCCCTTTTCTCTCTCCCTAGCTTTCAGTTGATTGCCTCCTTATCATTTTGCTAGATATCTCCGTTATCCTAAAATCAATTTGATTCTTCTAAAACAATTGAATTCTTTTTCTTTTTGAATCAAATTTTTCGTGGGTATTTTTTCATTTCATTTGAAATCACTAATTACAGAAAGGAAGATTAGATAAAGCATTCAATTTGAGTGAATAAATCTTTCAAAACATTTCAAATAAAAAATAAAAGTCTTATTCAAATAACTAAAACATAATAATTCAATCAAAAAATGATTGAGCTGCTTCAGCAATCACATAAGATTTGACTAAAACACATCTTAATAATATTCCCCCCCCCCTCCATCGTATTTTGCAATTAATTTGAGATTGTCGTTTTTAAGCAGAAAAATAGAAATTCTTCAGCAGAAATAAACACAAAAAAAAGTTTGTGATTTTTTGAAGTATTAAGTGCAGAATATCTTTCATCATTTCATGAACACCTCAAGGATGACGTCTCGCGTATCTTAAATCCATATGCTCATACCTGATTATATATTTTTTTACCTGCACTTAAATAGGTCGACAAATCGTTTGTAAGCGACTTGAAAACTAATTCCCTGTTATCAAATACACTTTTTTCATCCTGAAAGACATCTAGCGTTGCTGGTGGATTCAGACATGGCAAAACGGGAGATGACAAAAATGTGATGGAATGGCAATACATCCCCAAGGATGTTAATATCCTTTAAATGGGTTGCACGATTGGAAACTGGTTTTGCCTCTCAAGTTAAATAGATTTTATTTTGACTTTGTCAAATCGGAGAACATTAATAATTTTTGTTAAACATTTTCAGCATTCGGAGAGCTGTTTTCATGGGGGTAAAAGACTGAATCATTGGGTAGAAAGCAGACAAGTCTTGAAGATGTCAGGAATCCAACTAGGATACAATTATCTCATAAGGTTGTATCTTTTGCGACTGGAAAGAATCATGTCTTAGCATTAAGTGAAAGAGGAGAAATTTTTGCTTGGGGCAAAAATGATTTCGGATAGGTATGCTTTGCTTAGTTATCAAGGATTTCTCAATTAGCCTAACTCACAGTGATTTTGTTTTAAGCTTGGGCATGGAAATAGAGTATCTGAACCTCTTCCAAAACCAATTTAGGTAAGGGTTTGTCAAAATAGAATTCAAACGGATGATATTTTGCTTAATTTCTTTCATTCTAGGCTCTTCAGAAGGAAGAAATTGTTTAGGTTTATTGTGGTGAGGAGTGTTCGTTTGCAGTCTCAAAGAGAGGTCTCGTTTATGCTTGGGGAAAGGTTAATACAATTTGAAAAATATTATTCCATTCTTTTGCAGAGAACTAATGATATTTTCTATCTTTCCATTTTAGAATCTCAACAAACAAGTTGGAGACACTGAGAACGACATTGAGGATCTACCTAATCCGTTGGTACAATGTCCTTGGGATATCATGCAGACACGAATAATTTATGGGAGAGATAATGCATCTTACATCTACAATGGTATTCAAAGATTTCCAAATTATACATTCTTTTTTGCTGATAAACATATTTGAAATTGCTTGTGTTTTTTTTTAAAGTCCAACTGAATCTGTTCAATGATAAACTCATTGGGTCTGCACCAGGATCCACACTTAAATCTCAGTTTATACAAGATTCTAATGTGCAAGGATAAATGAATGTTCAGTAATTATATCCACAAGGGTAGATCACAAAGAAAAAGGATTATTAGATTGCTGAATTGCAGAGAATAATTGATGATCTGAAAGAGAAATTAAAGCAAAAAGGGCATGTCTTTGGTGATGAACCTGAAGATTAATTCACGGAATAAAAAAATTATGATGTAAACGAAGTTGGTTTTTTTCTGAATTAACATATTTGTTTTGGTAAACTTTAAAACAGAAAAATGATATGATACTCAAGGAGATCACACAGAACATCAATGACTTGAATAGAGAAAGAATGGATCTGGTATGTAGCATCATCATCATTTGGAGCTGCGGATAAATTATATTTATAATTTATCTTAAATCAGGAAAACAAGATAAGAACATCTAAGAATGAAATCGACAATATCGAGAAAGAAGTACAGGAATCTAAGAAATATGAGGGTATGGATATTTTAAATGGTTAAAAGGGATTATGGATATATGTTTGTTTAAGAGACACTCATAAAGAAGGGTGATGAGTTCATGCTAAAGAAGAAAAATATCGAAATGCAGATTCGTGAGATTCAAAAGGAGAAGGACAGGACAATTGAACAATCCACAAAACTTGCAGATCTTAATAGAAATCTCATTGCTACGAAAGAAATCATAGAGTAGGCTATTGTTTTTTTATGGTTTTAAAGTGCGATTACAAGTATGATAACCATTCAAGAAAATGTAATACTTTTTGATATGGGGGAATAATTTAGGAGCAACGATGACTTGAAGAACAAGGCTATTATGAAATAGAACCAAAGCGAAGAGCTGAAGAATAAAGCTAAATCCTTAGGAGGAGATTTGGAAAGAAGGGTAAGAAAAATACATGCAAAATGTTTATTTTTTATCGGATATTTGAAAATGTATTTTAACACCAAAAAAAGAAAGAAGAAGTGAGCAAAAAGGAGAGGATGTTCAATTAGATAAAAGAAGAAAGAAGGAAATATTTGAAACTAGCAAGTTTAGATGACAAAAAGATTGATCTTGAAAAATGGATCATTATCATTCACTCGCAACTTAAACAACTCCGAGAGACTGGGATTCAAGAAATTTGTAATAAACAATTCAGAGATGCTAAAGAAGATAAATAAAAATAATTCGAACTCACACTCACAGGGATAGAGGAAATAGCTAAATAAAGTCATTTGAATGTTGAGTAAGTCAAGGGAATATTGGGGAATAGAATCACAGCAAAAATAAAATGATATTTGTGATATGTATTTGTTAATATTATTTTGTTAAAACAGTAAAATATCGAAAAGTTTGAAGGAAGTGAAGCTAAATCCCAATGATCCCTCTGCAGATATCATTGCCAAAGTTGTTGAGATTCTCGAAGATGATATTCAATGCAGAAAACAAGTAAATTCATTTGGGGATATTACTAATCATTTTTTGGGGTTAATTTCTGTCTCTCTTTCTCTTTTTAGATAAACGATCTGACTTTAGGGCTCCTAATTCAGACCAGCAACAAAAATCAGCTGTTCTAACAGAGAATGATGAAACTCGAATCACTTGAGGAAGCTTCTCCTCAGTAGATTTCCCCTTTGTAGTTCACTGACACAGGAGACGAAGAAGAACAAATTCGTGAAGCCATCTTGCAGAAATATTAGAACCTTAACGAACATTAGTAGGATGAATATTAGCAATTGAAAAAGTATGTACGTTTGTAGAAACAAGGTCGTGAAGTCAGTTCACCAGCTCTTCTCGTTTAAGAGAGATAAAAAGAAGGGAAAGAAGAAAATCAAAAAAAGGTAACCTTTCAAGAAACAAAGAAACATTCCCATTTTGAAACATTTTCACTTTGAATAAAATCAGAAAACAGGAGTAGGTCTATTCTTCTTTTGAAGGATTGCCGCAAGGAAGTTATGGATTTTCTTCTTTCAGATTTTTTTTGAAAACTCAAGAACCATTTATTTGTGTGTTTTTGAGACAATATTTGATTTGATTTAAATAATAAATTGATGGTTGAAATGCACAAGAAAGAGAGAGAAATACTTTAACTTACATTAACTAATTGCTTTTTTAGTGGGCTAATCGTTCGCTGTTTTACAATCTAGTTATTAAGTTAGTAACATAAATTATCAGAGCTTTGGAAAGGAGGAAAGATTAAGATAATAAGAACTAAAATGGAAACATAATCAAGAAAACAAAGTAGTTTCGTTGCCTCCAATGGATCACCTTTAAGCTAAACGAGTGGGTCATAACCAGCTGATTAAAACAATGAATAAGCATAAACTATCAATAATTATGAGGACTTCAAACTTCTTAAGAGATGTTAGAGATTGCTTTGATTGAATTTAAAATCAAAAATAACTGCAAATAACATATTGTATTTGATCTGTTTTAAGAAGGGGCATCTCGTCGTAAGAAACTAGATCACATGAGGGAAGGGAGTAGTCAGTCTAATGATATGCTCTTGTCAGTGTAGAACTAAGAAATGGTCTTTAATGTTCAGAAAGAAAATCAAATGATACCTTTGGAAAATGAAGATGTGGTTGCATACAAAATCAAAAGCGCTTTTCGATCTGCTAGACCGGGGTATCTGGTCCTTGACAAACAACTAAGTAAAGCATTGTTAGATTACTTACAGAAGACCTTACTTACTTCTTATCTTTTTCGTTTTGTTAATCTTTTTTCAGTGGAAAAAGCTTAGCCTCTCATCTAAAAATAAACGGACATCGATTTGAAAGTCAACAATCCCCTTGAGATACCTAAATACAATGAGACAATCAGATACTTCAAAGATAAACAAAACGATTGGCTTTAACAATCTGCGAACATCTCCTAGTAAGTACATTAATATCGCGCCGCTAACTAGCAGACATCCAAAAGAGAAACTGCGAACAATAATATTCGAAAATCCCTTGGCGAAATCTAAATTTCTTCTCCATTTGAGCCATTTTTTTGGAAACAAGAGGAATCAATGCGATAACAGTAATTACATAATTAGATTGAAAAAGCAGCTTAGCATACAAAGAATGACTCCGAAGATACTAAAAACTACTACTAAGATTCATCGGAAGAGATGAAGGATATGAATTAATAATCGCCAGAGAAGAAACGATGGAATAATTTTATGACAAAGTAATTTGATTTTGAGAAATTAAATGCTAGAACGAAAGCTGTAAAGATTGAGAGTAACTCAAAGATATTGAGTGGAATAAGCTAAGAAGACGATGAAGATGATGATGAAGATGTCAGTAGTTAAATGAGCATCGAGGAAATATAAGTAATAAAAGAAGATTTATAATATGGTTTAGGGGGACTAACTTTATAATTTAGTGAATATTTGGTATTTACGTTTGAAGGGAATCACAATGGAAGCTGACAATGAACAACAACAAAGTGATCAAGGATTTGATAAATAGAAAATATAACAAGACACATTGTTACCACAGATGTACACTGAAAATATTCTACGTCTTCCAGAATTTCTACGAGAAGATAAACTAGAAATCTACATATGTGGCGATAGCAGATAAAGAGAAGATACAAAGTCAAATGAATTGATGATTTTCAATTAGATTTCCCCAGCAGCTAGAGATATTGTTAGGAGTTGTAATTGGATGTAAGATACATTGATTTTAGCATTCCCTTAATAGTAACAGCAATTGTTAGAGTAGTAGTCACCCTAAATAGTGAAGCAAGAAGATCAACTTATTTAAACATAGTAAAATGCTAAGCCTGGTATTGTTGAGCCTTTAGGAAACCAATAAAATGAATCAGCAGAGAAATAAAACATAGAGAATCAAAATAGCAACAATTCTCCTGAATCTCCTAAAACTGTTTCAAATAATTCGAAATAATCTAAAAGAAATTTTGATGTTCCTTTTCTGAAGAACAATGGGAATAAAGATGATGAAGAGTAAGAAGTTTCACCTAAAGAATCAAGTGATGAAGAAGAAGAAGAAGAATCTGGAGATGCTATTTCAAGAATATAAAACAATAATTCACCTCTAAAATCAAGGCAAAATCAGTCAAATTAAAATGAAATTACCAACACGAAAATGAACAGCATTCAATCAGATGAGCATTTAAAAACCAATAATCACAATAATACCAAAGGATTTGAGAGCAGTTAATTCGAAAGGCCCGTTAGAGATGACCAAAACAATAATTCCGTTGAGAAAGCAAATTTTGATTCTTCAATTCCTGCAGATCTTGTTTGGAGTAATAAACCTGCAGTTTCAGAGTTATCTAAGAAAATCATGATTGAGAAGTTACTCAGTGAAATTGATTCAATTTAGAATTCTCGAAAAATCAAACCTAAATAATCTTCATCATCACCCTATGATAATTCCCTTGAAATTAAGCTTGAAAATAAACTTCAAGAGCTTTTAGAATTCGTGAAATATGATTCAAACGGTAATGATCTGTTTGGACCAGTAAATTCCGATCAATTCATCTCTTCGTTTCCTAAAAATGTTCAAAAAATCAAAGGATCAACTGTTGGCGGTTTCTCTAAAATCAAAATTCTTTATCTATTTTTTTAAAATTACCTTCCATTAACTCAACTCACCACTCTATCTAACAAAACTAACATAGAAATCACTGATTAAAGAAAAATTCCTAACATAATAACCAAATCATAAGTTAATAATAATCTTTAACAAGTCCGAAAGATTCCAGGTTATAATAATACTAATATGCGTACAAATTCAAGATCAATTGAATCCAAATAATTAGAGAATAATAAGATATTTAAATAAAAAATCAATAACTAATAATAAAAACAATCAATTTCTCCAAAGAGAAACATTCCAATTTAGATCAAGCATTTGAATAAAAAAGGTGAATAATACAACAAAGGTAGTGAGAATTAAATGAATTCGCCTGTTTAATCGAGAAATCAAACAATATTCATGAATCTGAAGGAATATAAAAATAATTTATTAGGAAATAAAAATAATGAATTAACAAATTAGAATTTAAAAATAAAATCATTGGATAAAACTGAGAATTAACTAAATAGTTAGAGAATAAATCGAAGAAGTTAAGATTTGAAGGTAATATCCTCACCTGAGATGTTTAGTGAGTAAAAGAATACAAAACGATAACATAATAATACCTCCTTGAATATAAGAGTAACATAGTCTTCAAATACAATAAATTAAATTACAACTAGCAGAAGTTCTTCTTCGTCTAAGGGAAATAATAATAATAATTCATTCTCAAGATCATCGTTAAGTTCGCCGTAGATATTCAAAGATAAGACCAAGGGTTTTACAGGATATAATAAAAAAGAAGGAGATATATAAGGGAAATCAAATAGTAAAGATAATGTAACGTTTCGAGGATATTAAGAGAATAATGCATTAAGTTCATCATTAGTTGATTTCAGAACAGGACTAGCTAATTATAGAGGGTAAAGATTCCCTAAACAAAAATGAATGTAAGATATCAGCATGAAATGAACTATTGGTGTTCTCATAATTTTCTGCATAGCTCTTTATGTAGTTGCATTGGTCATATATTTTAGGTAAACTAAGATATTAATTTAGTTTAATAAATACATAAAGAAAATGCTAGTGTTAGACTTTATTTTTCAATATTTGTGAGTAAAAATGATCTCAATTTCGAAGCAAATATTGTGTGGCTTCCTTTAAATACTAACCTTAATTTGAAACAAACTAAGAAACTAGTTGAAGTAATTTAAAATTGCATTAAATCAGAATGTGAATTTATTTTTTTGATAAAGTTTATCTCTTAAAAATATTCAATGGGGAGGATTCCTTATGCTTTTAGCAATGCAAAAACCCTTAGTCTTCTAAACCATGTTTAGTTTTGAAACATGTTTGCCGTAATTATCTCGCACACCCCCCTTTTCTCTAAGCCAATTAATTTGGTAGACAAATTAACCAGAAGAATAGGAAATTTCAGCAAAATATTAAATTACCTTAAACAATCTCCTATTCGAACCTATGAGCTCTTTTAAAAAGAAAGAAAAACCTGGTGCACAAGATGACACCAACAAGGCTTAATTTGGACATCCAGAATTAGATGCTATCTTTGGAAATGCCATTAAAAAAGGGACTCTTATTCTCCTTGAAGAAGACTACCCAACTTCAATGTACATTTCTCTTTGTCGTTACTTTGTGGGCAGTGGATACCACGCAGGTTAGAAATGTGCAGTATATGATACTTTTCCTACTCGATGGCCAACTATGGTTCCTGTCACGAGTACACGTGAAGAAGCAAGAAGCTAAGAGCAATAGAAAAAATAGGAAACTTCAAAGATCGCTTGGAGATACGACTCTATGGACATAAAAGTGAAAGAAGAAGCAGGATTGAATTCCTAAGGAACTAGATTGGATCTCAGTAGAAGTGTTTAAGATGAAGCTGCTGTACTTAAACAAGTTTCATCTAAAAACGTCAATGATTTTAGTAGTTTAAGAGCGCTTTTCGATGACATTTGCAACTGGATGCATGAGTCTCTTTCAAGTGAAAATGACACAAAGTTACAAAAAGTTTGTATTACAAATCTTCTTGGAAATTTCTCAAAATTGCAGCCAACGAAACAAGAGTTATCTTCTTTTGCTCAAGCACTAAAAACATTATCTCGAGCATCTCATTTACTCTTAGTGTTCACCATTCCACCTTCGCTTAATGAAACACTTAAATCTCTATTGTATCTGAATTTCGATATTGTACTCAAAATAGAACCACTTTTTGAAAACACATAATTCTTAGATTTCAGTGGACTTCTTCACATTCTGAAATACCCCTAAATCAATAATTTCCTTAACTTTAAGCTTCACACTCTATGTTGGGGCCTCAAAGCATCTTCCAAAAAGAGGATTGAAATTGAAAACCTCTACATTTAGCCTCCTGAGCAAGATAATCTGCAAAACAATAACGTTTATGCTGAAGAAAACAAAACGAAAACAATAATATGTTCGAATAAACCTTCTGGCAAAACTGATCTCGATTTCTGAGAATATTTCTTATTATGTTTTATTTATGGAAAATAATAAAATTATTAGTGAATTAATGCTACTTTCTTTAAAGTTTTTATGTAATAAAAGGAACAAATTGGAAAAAATTGGGAAAATTTACAAAATGAATATTTTTCATTTATCATCATTATCTAGCCATGTTAGATACCGAGGCTAACCTCCTTGCAGCGGAGCTACATTATATATTTTATCTATTCGGAGTACCTTTATCATTAGGAGATTCATTATTCTTATCAATTTGATTATTATCTTTATTATTTTACAGATTTATTAACGATTCTTGTGGAATCAATTGATTTTTAATCTAATGTACCAATGAAAGCTCACTTTTTCTGTATTATATTTTCAATCCATTTCTAAAAATATTAGGAAGTACTGGAAGTTAGTTTTATCCTACGAAAGACTGTTGTTTTTCATGCATGGATTTCCCTTCATTTTGGATTAGTGTATTGTCATTATCATTGGTACTTTAGCTCTAAATTTGAGAATCTTAAGTTAAGATATTCTTAGCTGTTAGATTTGAAGCAGGAGACTATTTATGCAACGAAATCCTTCTTTAACGCAGAACACTTCGAGAATTTCTCTCTTATCGTGAAGGTATTTAATCGAGAAGTTCATTTTTCAGTTATCCTGTGAAAAAAAGTAAAATAAATACTCAAAATCTTAGTCAAAATCGCTTAACAAATATGGGCAAATGACTGATATTTTAATTATTTTTACTTTAATTTAGAATGGATTGAAGTATCTTCGCTTATTGAAGCTATCCCAACCTCTACGAACCAATCTTCTCTGTAATTATATTATTTTACAAATTATTCTCATCTTTTATTTGTAAATTCCCTGAATCGTCTTTTGTCATATTGACGACACCTTCACTAAATTATCCTTTTAAGCTTTTATTTATCGACTAATTTTATTCTTATTTGATAATATCAGTTTCGATATTACAAAGTTGTTAATGTTTCATTAAATAATTTTTATTATCCACTGATAATCCTCTGTTCTTGTTTGTTATTTTAGCATTCACACTTTTGATTTAGCAGCTAGCAATTCCATTGTTGCTATTATAATAATTACTTGGAGTGGATAACTCCCTTTAGTGAGATTTAGAAGGAATTAAATGGCTAACTGAAGGGGATTTACTGGTATTTTGCTTTTTAATTTTCAAAGGTGAAGAATTCAAAACAGCATTCATGTTTTGTTAAACTTAAGAAATCGGTATGATCTCTTATGGATGATCAGAAGGTTAGCTGAGTAGTTTAGCAGATGGATTAGATTCACTGAAGATAAGACTGTTTGAATGCTATCCATGGAAAGTTGGTTTATTTCGTTGGTATTACAACAATTGTGTGTCAATTTATAGAACCTCTGGATGTTAATGAAATGAACTGGTGCTATGAATTTCTTCATATCTAGAGCAAGGTAGTTTATCTTTTAAGTTAATTAGCTTCTTTCCGACTCTTATTGTACTCATTAATTCATTCTTTTCTGTTTTGAAAGCTTGCGAATCTGAGAAATTATTTATATCAGTCATTCTACGACTAACTGATGCTAATTTCAAAATTTCATGGCAGCTAGGCCTTTAACTTGGGTTGACTCTAAGCAGTTGAGATATAAACTAACTCAAACCTACGCTGTATATTCGAGGAATTGGATCGTATTATCCTTTTTAAACCTGTTTTTTTGTATGAAAAGTTAAGAGTTTACAAAAAAATAAATAATTTTTAGTAAAAAATATCTTTTTAACCTTTTTGAATAATTCTTCCATATCTTTGCCTTTGAATGGTGGTCTTAACGAGCACATCTCATAGATAACACATCCTAAACTCCATATGTCACTTTTCTCATTGTAAGGTTTATCTTTCCATACCTCTGGTGAAGCATAATATGGAGTTCCAGTTTAGGTATACAGAAATCCATCTGTTTTTAATTTCTTGGAGACATTCAAATCTCCGAGCATAACTCTAGAATGATATTTATCTAGAAATACATTCGCAGATTTCAGATCTCGATGGAGAATTTGCAGATCATGAAGTACCTTGATACCTTGAGTTATTTGAATAGCAAATGACCAAATAGTATCCTCATCAAGATTCTCTTTAGATTTCAGTTTATCTTTGATTAATTATTATAAGTCCCCTCCTTCAGCATATTCCATTATCACACATAATTAACCTACTCCATCGTCGAAAATAGCCTACTTATAACCAATAATGTTCCTGCAGTTTATTGAAGCTAGAAACCTGACTTCATTAATTGCATTTTCCCTTTCTTTTTCGTTTAATTTGATGATTTTAATTCTTTTAAGAGCATATTCCTTGCCATCTTTTTCACGCCTGACACAATATACAGTGCTAAATGAACCTTCTCCTAACTTCTTAAGGATCTTAAAATCTTAAAGTTCAGAATCTTTGAAATAATTATTGCCATTTGTTGATGTAGTTTTTTGTGGTTTTTGGAGTTATTCTACTTATTATTTCGTGTTAGATTCTCCCTAAATGTCTAGTTCTTTTTATTTATTCTAAGAATTATCCTAAAGAGATTGCACTAATTCTTAATTTTAAGAAGATATTTTAAGTTTCTTGCGGATGTTTCCTGCTGGATCTTTAACTGAAGGAGGAGATTAATTTACTGTTGAACATGTTGTAAATCGCTCATTAGGTAAACTTTATAAAACAGCAGAATCAGCTGCTACAGAAGATTCTTACACAGGTTTTAAAATATGTATTGGCTCCTCAAGTTGAAGCAACACATGATCATTCAAGCCTAGACTTCGTTATCCTCTTAAATTTGCAGGATGTTACTACTTGTGAAGGGAAATCTTTCGTTTTTATGATGAATCTGTAATCAAAATATTTTCTGAATTGCCTTATTATTTAATGAAATTTCCATTTCTTTAAGGTAGATTAATCATAGGTCTTCGATTGTACAACTCCCCAGCTACGTAGAGTCCCTTTTTGTTTGGAGAGGAGCCAACATTCAACAGATTCATTTTATACTTCTCCAAATTAGCAAAGACTATTTATGAAGTTTTTTTCTAGTTTTTTGTTTAACTACTCTATTTGAATCTTGTTATTCTTTCGGATGATGAGATTGTGGTTATGATTTGATTAGAAGAAAAGCTTTTTCTTTTAGTTTACTTTCTTCTCCCAATCAAGCACATTTTAAGAGAAAAATAAGATCTGAATCTTAACTAATATTATTACTTAAAATTAATTGTTAATAATAATTTGTTATTAAATCGAAATCCGAAAGAATAATTAAAGGGATTGTGAATTGAAATTGCTTAGCAAAATTATTAATTTATTTGGAATGAGAAAATAAAATAATTATTTGATCTCATCTTTTTTTATGATTTAGAAGATATTTTTACAAGGCTAGAGTTAACTTAAAGGATGTTAGAGTTTATATATGAAATTAATATAAATTAGAATTAAATATGATTTTTCTGATAAAAAACTGATTGAATTGCCCGTTTCATTTAGAAAAGGAGTTAAAATACTGTTCTTCATCGGAATCATCTTCTTCACTTAGATATTCATTATGTTGTCCTTTTTTAGAGTAATTACTATTCTAACGATATCTCTAAGAATTATACTATTAATTTTAATAAGAACCATATTCTTCATTTTCTTCATCTTCATTATCATCTTCTTCTTCGCTTTCTCTGTCTATTTTGATGTCTTTAATTGTTAATATTTTCTCGGAATCAACAATTTTCGCAGAAGGGTTCATCTCAAGAGTAGAAGCAACAAGTTTTTTGTGTAAAAAATTAACGGCTTTTTCAAGCAACTCGTCGTCACTGCATTTATCATCATCTGAATACTAAAGTTTAACAATAATTAATGTTGAGTTTACAGATTTTATAACAAATGCCAGAAAATAAGATGTTTGTGTTGTTGTATTAATCTAGGTCTTTAATGCTAAATTTGATGTGAATTTTAAATTAAGAATTAAGATATTTTTACATGTTAAATCAGTTATGAGTGTTGAAGGGGTATGTTAAGATCGGTCTCCTTAAAACAAGGAAATTTTAATAATTTTATCGATCCCTCATCTGAAAGTGTTTTTAGATATACTTCTTCAGCAAACACAAGTTTTTGAGGTTGCTGTTGTTGGGGTAATTTCTTAAGTTACTTATTCTATGAAAGAGATTGACATTTTGTATTCTAACTATTTCTTCGTGTTTTTAAAGAATTATTCTATTAGATTTCGTGATCCTTTGTGAGGTTAGTCGCAGGATTATTCAATTATTCTTGAGAAGAGATTAGTTAATTTTCAATAGATTATTTAGGTTTCTTTGATTATTTGATATTAATTTTAGTTTATTTTTTACTAATCTTTGATTTCAATGGTTGATTCTACGAAACAGGTATCATTTTAATCTAAAACGAGTCATTCATCTTTATCTTTTTACTCGGCTGTTCCCTGACTAATGCATTTGCAATTTCTTGAAGTTCCTGCAAGAAATCGATTTCTAATTTTGAAGTGGGGGCTTAATTAAAATTCGAAGCTGAAGACAGAATTGGTTTTTAGAGCGCAATGATACAAGGTTTTTGAATCTATTCAATATGGAGAGGACTATGGAAATCTGTTTCAGCAGAATCAACCTCAGCAAGTTCAGTTTCTAAGTTGAAATCACTAGATACCTTAGAAGCACGTTTCTGTGAGCATTTTTAAGTGACTTCAGAGCAAGTGCGCTTGAGTGGTTTATGAAGAGGTGTTTTAATATTTTTATTGTATGTGTGGGGAATTGATTTTTTCTCTTCAGCAGTATCAGTGTTTAAGGGAAAAAAGGGATTTGAGGGAATCTTAGTGAGCTATGGAGTCATATTAGTAAAATCACTGGGAATTACAGACGTGTCATTGTATGCAGGATGTTGAATTGGCGCAGATTAGAGAGAATTCGATTGATAGGAAAATGAGTTAAGAAGGTTGATGTAGGCCAAAAGAGGAAAATTATTGAAAGACATTGTGATTGTTTGATTAAAAAGCTGCGTGGGTGTTTCTCTTGATTTTTATTTTGTTTCTTTCTTCCTTCCCTTGTGTTTTTGTGTCTCTGCAATTAATATCGATTCCTAACTTCCCCAAAAATATCGATTAATTTTTCATTTGAACCTTTATTTCCAAGCTAGATCACTTATTTGTTTTGTTTTTTTCTTCCCCTATTCCCACCTTTTTTGATATTTTCCCTTTTTTTCCTTTCCTTTCCCCTCTTCGCTTTATTGGGTTCTTCCATTTGGATATCATTTTTTATATTACTAATGTACTTACGTAAAATATTTGTGCCCTTATGAAATAAGATGAGTCTACTGTGAAAAATTCAATTATTCTGATTTTCCTTGCTCTTTTTGTGGAGGTGAAGATGATTAAAACAATTAATTACAAAGCAATAAACATTTCTCACAAAAAGTTCGCTCTTAATCTAAGATTTCCTAATGATTCTTGAAAATACATTAGTTGTTAATATTGATATTTAATAATGTATGATTCTTTGTGATTTTCATAGGTATATGCTATCTTGAAAAGTATCCTCCTGCTGTTCAAGATTAGCTCTCTTTAGTTTTTATTATTTATTTATTTTTTTAGTATTGAAATAATTGTATCTTTTGTATTACTAATTGAAAAGAAAACTAGAAATAATTTATCTTCAAAATGCAGATAAAAAAATCTAAAAATACGAAAAATTCAGGGAGAGGTTATCAAGATCCTTATTGATATTAGAAATATAACTACTCTCAGTTTCATTTTTAAATTGTTTTTTGTTGCTGCTGAGTAAGTTATTTTCAAATCTAAATTAGAGAGTATCTTGATTACTTGTACAAAGAATTTTTAGTTTAGATTGCAGGTTCTTATTAAGGTGTTTTAAATTTAAAATGCAATGAGAAACATAATTAAAATGACATTACTTTGAAAATATTTAGATAGGAATGTAGATTTGATCGAACCTTTCAGATGCTCGAACATAGAAATAGAAAATTATTCGATTCGCCGAATGAAAACTCTGTAAACTTATTGTTTACTTTTTCAATTCGAATCGAAATCTAAGGATAATGCAGTAGTTGGAATTTACATAATTTTATGTGCTCCTTAAAAATAAGAACCTTTTGGAGATCCTGCATACTTTGAGACATTGAATCTACTCCATGAGAAGAATTATTTTATTGATAATCATAGAAACTGGTGAAATTGAGATTTTATTAGCTTGAGGTTTAACTAAAAAGTTACTTTTTATGAGAAGAACTAAGGGCTATTTGCAGCAACCTTTTAATTTTTTTTAATTTTCCAACTTTTGAGAAGACGGAGAACATGAGACGTTGTTAAATAAATTATTTTTATTTTGGCTAGTATTAGTGGAGTGCATTGATGAAATACTTTTCATTTTATATGCACTTTGGGTTTTACCTTTATGATTTTTTCTTGTATGCAATCTCTAAGCTATTGTCGCAGGTAAGATATTCTGAGGCTTGGATACTGAACTATTTAGAAAGTTAGATATGTATGGGAGGATGGTGAAACAGAGGATATTTTCCCATGTTTATTTCCCTGTGTAAATAGGAGTTGATACTTACAGTATTTAGCTTAATTATTATTCTTTTTTGACTTGATTATGAGAATCAAGTGAGAGAAGTTATTTAATAAATTTTGCTGTTGGCTGTTGTCTAAATATTTTCAGGATTGAAAAGATTGATTTTTAAAATGGCTCTAATTATATTATTTGTATTGTTGCATAGGAGAAATAATTTAAGATGAATTTTCAGATGTTACTGAGGGCGTTCCAGTGTCAGAAGCTGAAAAATAACTTTTAGTGATTCATCTTTTAATGAACTATTTTTTACTTGATTGTTAGAATTTTCTTAAAATCCTTTAAATGTATTATTATTTGTGTATTTTTAATGGTTTTTATCATAATTTTGATCAAAATTGCTTACAGATTCTGAATTTAGCATTTTTTTTATTCCTAATGAGTCAGCTCTGAGCATCGAAGAAATAATTATTGCTTTGAAAGTAATTACCTTGAAGAAGATACAGATCAAACAGGAGCTTCATGATAACTACCTGGCTGCTATTTTTCTAAAAAAGATGATTTGAAAGATTTTTTCGAATTTTATTGATAGTATGAACTCTATTATTACAAGTTGGTTTATGTGTCATTGCTGTTCGCTCTTTGGACATTTAGATTAGAAATTTTTTTGAGCTGGACTTCTTTTTTTTTTAACTCTTTACGTTTAAACTCTTCATACTCTTTATTTAGCGGACTACATTATTCTACTTACATTCTATTATTAATATCTGCAAAAAATGTATGTACTAAAGCTGTTTTCTTTTGTTTTTCTTGATCTATTCTCGTATTGATACTCGGATTGTACACTCTATACCTTTAATTAGCATTTTTTTCTCTAACTTTTTTGTCTTTTCTTATTGCCATATAATTCATCAATTATCTTTAAAAGCCTTTTTTTTCTCTTTCAAAAGAAAAATACAGCTAAAAGTTTAAAAATTTTGACATTCTTAAATGAACTTAACCTGATAAAGACTCTCAAGCTCATTTTTAAGTTTAATTTTCATGTCTTCGTTATCCACTAGCTCTTTCTGTAATTTAACAATAACCTTATCATTGTGTTTGATTATGGTCCTGAGCATGTTAATTTTGTCTAATCGAAACTTCATGTCTCTCTAAAGTAGCCAAGCTGGATTAATAGTATCCATGATCTCGTGCACAAGCCATTCATTTTCATTTCGAGATTCTAAATATTCGAATAGATTAGATTCTAATTCTCGACTTCGAAACAAACTATCTTCATAATGATATCTTAATTCTGTAACTTTTTCTTAAAATATCATAAATTTTGTCTTAGCCACATTAATTTCTGTGAATTATCTTGTTTCAGTGAATTATTCACTTCCCATCATGTCCTGGGATTTTCTGTTAATTTCTTCACTGCTAACTGGCTCATTTTCTTCTTGTATTACATCAGTAATGCTCTCCCCTTGGTGACTTGATTTTTACAGTAATTCCTTCAACGTCTCGATTTATTCATGCATCTCCTTCATTTATGCTTCTTTTTCTAATGCATTGTAAATTTATTTTACATTTTCATATACTTCCTTTTGGATGCTCTTCGCTCGCTAAGCATATTAAAGAGTGTTTATTGTCTCTTCTACAAACCTAAATGCAGGAGTAACACACCCGATGAATAAAGTTTTGGTATTCCTACCTAGACTCTCTTTTAGTAATCTCTTCAGCTTAGAATCCCTGTAAGGGACATGCCTCTTTTTTTATCGTTCCCTGTTTTTAAAAAAGTGCTGATTAACATTAGAGATATGTAGAGTTTACTTGTTAGGACGATATAATTGAGTCGAAGAAATAAACATCTAAATGATCAATTTAGCACTAATTTACCTTATTGAGCTAGAATTGTTATGCAATTTCCCAGAGAAAGCAGAGATTTATTAATATTTCCACCTTCTTTCAACCGAATTCCTTTGTTTTCAGTTGCGGCAGTCCTAGGTGCAGCCTATTTCTAAGATAAAATATTAATAATTGATAAGGCACGAATAGCAAAAAGAATAAGCGGATTAGAAAAATAACAGAACACCATTTTTTTCAGAATAATGAAGACTAGTTTACTCCCAATAGGGTAATTACTAGGAGGTTGCTTTGTCAGATTCTTAGCGACAAAATAGGTCAGCCAAGTATACTACTATTCAATCAGATAATACATCAAAGAACCTCTCAAAAAAGCAGAGCAAGATGGTAATTCAAGTTTTTCTCATAAATGCGAAATAATCTCATATGGCACTCGAAAATGCATAAATGAGCTCTTCTGAGATAATATTTATCATCACCACGGTTATCAATATTTCAAAATATTGTCAAAAGAGAATGTGTTCTTTGATAAAATGAAAATATTTATCTTGATTAATTTACAAAAAATTATTAGAAACAAACAAAAGAAACTTTAGACCTAATTAATGTGATTTCGCTTTAATTCTTGGGTATAATTATCAGTGAGCGCTTTTTTTAGCTAAGGGAATTTTTTGTATCTCGATGGTTTTTTGGTTGTTTAAAAATCTCTTCTTGCAGATAGCGTCCTCAGTTTCTTCTTTCTAATTAAATGATTGTACCTCAATTGGGATTTTTAGGAGATTTAAGAATGACTATTGAGAAGATTCTTAGTGTACGCCCTCCTTTTTTATTTTTTCCTTAATTTTCTAGTCTTCTGTTACGGCTGTTGCTTCTTGTTTAGTTTCATATTTATTATCTTTAGGGGGTTTATTTTGGCTGGCATTATTAGAAATATGTTGATCTTCTATTTTAGGCTGTTTGTTTCTTTGATTTGAGCTAATTGCTATGGAATTATTCTTTCGAGAAGGAATCTCTGTAAAAGTTTACTCGTCTTCAACAAAACTTGGAGATGGCTAAGCAATTCTTATCTGAGGGGGTTCTACTATTCTACTAATCTATTCTTCTGTTTATTACTTATTAGTCATTTTTTAGTTATTTTTCTTGAGTTGAAAGTTAGTTGTAGCTACATCGTTTTCTTATTGCTTTGAAACTTTGTTTCTTGTTTCATTTTCCATTTCCATTTACCCTTGATCATCACTTATCATCTACACCGACATTTAATTCTTTCCAGACTTTTTAATCGGTCCATTTTTAGCACATTTCTGCTTAGATGCTCTTATCTCTTCATCCTCTTCCTCCTCTTCTTCTTCAGATCTATAAATTGTCTTATTTCTAACTTTAAATTTCTGATACTCCAGAAATCTCTTTCTAATCGCCTAGAACCCATTCGCGATCTCTTCAGGGGTAAACAGTGATAGGCTACTCGCCTTTCCAGCTTATTATTCCTACATTTTGGTAATAATTGTTTGTTTTGAAAATCTTAATAATATTTCTTGCTGAATCTGACTCCGCCAAAAATTTATCTGATAAAAATATATTTCGAGATTCTAATAATTTTAAGAATTATTATCAAAAACAAATAAAATCAAAACACTTATCAAATTTAACAAATTAGTCTGGGAGGAGAATACTGTAAGCCCCTAATAGTTTGCCATATGATCAATAAGAAAAGATACTTTTCATGTAGATTCCCCTATAAAATACTCGAGAGACCTAAAATCAGCATTAAACTAATAATAATAATCAATGTCATTTGATGATCTAGTGACATACCGAATTGGTTTTGGGAAATACCAGAAAATAGCGATAGCAATTCTTGTAATGATAGATCTAAATGATGGAGTTTAGCTT